>Ga0209780_1000379_pt1 | contig 22977 bp, 14 predicted proteins | sample WorMetexBAHAMAS2_FD_187384 | JGI IMG/M metagenome (GOLD analysis project Ga0209780, IMG submission 187384) | Marine gutless worms symbiont microbial communities from Max Planck institute for Marine Microbiology, Germany - Inanidrilus exumae... | ecosystem: Host-associated > Annelida > Digestive...
GTCGTATACAGGGAGAGCATTAGACAATTCAAACAGAATATCACAGTGTGTATTAAAGGGCAGATTCCAAACCCTTCTCAAAGCTTTCCTCCAAGCAACACAGAATTTGCAACTTTATAAGAATCATTTTCGAACAAAAGTACAAATTCGTTGATAAGTACAAAGTACTTAATTACCCACGCCGACTCTATAGCCGCCAGCGTGGGGCATGGCGTCAGTCGCGTCTGTGTGTGTGTTTGTCTGTTTGTCCGCGCTCTAAAAGGAAACGGCTTGAGCGCCCGGCGTGCATCTGCATGTCGATACGACTGCACATTTCTCCAGTTTCTCAAAAAGTCTCTAGTTTCAGACTGTTACATAAATTTTAAAAATTATGTATTTAATTGTTAGGCCTATCAGTCTTTCAGATTTAGTGAAGTGTAAATGTCGAACTCCAAGCATTTGTCAGTGCAATGATGCATGGAAACCGGTCATCATTTCATCCTGACCTGCCTGAAGGTCAACTGACCTTGACCTTCAGCTGCTAAGTTATGGTGAAAGTCATCACGTGACCACGTTTCGGCCAATCAGGGGAGGGAGCACGTGTTAGTGGGTCATAGGAGTTGTGGCAAGCACGGCTGTGTTAGTGTCAACAACGGCGCCAGTGGTGATTGCACTCTGCAGCAGCTTATCTAGGTGCTGTAAGACAGCATCACTGGCGCCAGAACGCCGTGTTGCTGCTGCCGCCGGTACTAGGATATCTGCTGCACTCCAGACTGCAGTTCTACCTCACTAGCTCTGATTACAGTGTTTTGGCTGGGAATATTAGCCTAGCCTGCTGTTAAAGGTTGTTAGTGCTCTGCTGTCAGTACAGCGTGTCTTTTCAGTCTCGTTAATGCTGTACATGTTACTTACTTCAAACATTTATTAATGACTTGTTGACATGAACAGAGTGCAAATACAATGAAGTTCACTCACAGTATGTGTCTGATAAACGCACTGCAGGATCGGCTGATGAATTGCTGTGGCTTGTCGGCAGAAAGAAGTTGAACTTAACAGCGTCTCAGAAGAAAAAATAAAACTCACTAGAAAGCCGTCACAATCAACTCTTGCATACATAATTATTCTGCTTTTAGCCGGTCTACGGTGGTGTGTGTTGATGTTCATTGGCTCCAGATTTGTGCCCGAGATCTGGGTAGACACATTGAAGATAGGCTGTGACTGACTTTATCAGCTTGTGCGTGTTTCCTGGGAAAATGTCGTTGCATTACACCAACAGTAGATGCTAGAGGGCTATTTTGCAAACATGGTGTATGGTACTGGTGAAAGATTCTTGGAATTTTGTGGTGAGAACATTGAACAGATAAGTCAGCAGTGAAAGAGCTGGGCATATAACGAGAACTGGTTAATGGAGTGGCATGGCTGACACTAGAATACTTTGTTCATGTAGCACAGCATGGTGCAGTGATGGACACAAGATGGTGACCATTGCAGAAGGAATTGTGGATGGATGATGCTCAACGTCAAGGCGTACTGAGAAATGAAGACACTGGATAGATGATATAGAAACAGTGGCTTCGTGTGTATTATATGTTCAGCTGAAACAGATATCAAACGACAGATAGCAGGGAGTGTTGCTATTGTAATAGAAAAAGATTGCGTATACATGGACAGATAACAGATTCTTTAGACGTAGACGGCCATTCATAAGTCAAACGTTATTTCCGTGTCATATGTTGCAGAATGGACTATATCGGGAGCACAGCCCATCCAACCGGCAGGTCTATTCATCAACCATTACGGTCTCCAAAACCATCTATGACCCAGATGCAGTTCATCAGCAGGAGGTGGTCTCAGCGTCAAGTGCATCCCCTCGACTTCACGCGAGTCCGAGGTCAACACTTGAACATCGCTCAACCGGTCTGACCAACTCACCGTCATTAGTCGGCGGAAACTTATCAGAGCTTGATACTCTTCTTGATGACCTCAACACATCGACAAAGATGTACTCGAGTTCCACAATGGAACGACGATCGGCAGGTTTGATATTATTATTGTTATTATTATTATTAGTATCCACACATGCCAATAGGCAAGGTGTGGATATATCGGTTACTGTTTAAGTTTTTTATTTTTTTGTTTGTTTTTTCGTACGGTTACGGATTTCTCCACCGAGGATGAAGCTAGCGGCATCACATTTTGCATGGCGGTTCATCGGCATCCCAGGCAGGGAATCTCACATTTTGTGGATCTTTGCTTCCCAGAAGCCCAAAATCGGACGAATCGGCCAGCGCGCGCGCTAACTATAAATAGAAACTGGAAGGAGCCTCGCCCAGCCTGCAGTCCTAGGCTGACTGAAGTCAGAGCAAGGTTCTGTTTATAGTACGGTAGAGATGCACCGACGTAAGATCACCTTTCTAGATGCACCTTTCATGGAATATTGCACGGTGTGTGGACGTAGGATCGGCATGTGTGGATAGAGGTTAGTCCCACTGAATTACTTGTTGTCTATCAAATTCATTTGATAGACTATCTAATCACTTTGGTTTCTGTCACCAAATTTTGCATGCCGCTCGGAAATTTGGTTGTTTTGAAGGCTATTGTTTCTGAGACAAACCGGAAGTAGATTACTGATTTTAGAGGTGTGCAAAATGCCCATTTTTCAGTTTTGCGATTGTGGTGGACATATTTTCCCGCGGATCGTCACAAAAACCCAAACTGAGATATAACTAATGAGCGTTGACTTTGTACTCGGTGGTCAATGAAACCGGAAATAGAATTCGGATTTTAGAGAGGTGCAAATTTCGGTTTCGGTATCGATTTCATCTGGTCTAGAACGATTACGTATGCATTTCTTTACCATTTTCCGTAAAACTTTCTGTATGGCTCGGAAATGTGGTCGGTTAGATGCCTGTTGTTTCTGAGACAAACCGGAAGTAGACATACAATTTTAGTGGTGTGCGAATTCCTATTTTGGCAGTTTCCCAATTGCGCTTGCCATGTTTTCCACGGATTGTCACAAAAATTCGAACAGATTTAAAACTAATCTGCATTGACTTTATCTCGAGTATCAACGAAACGGGAAATAGAAATTGATTAGAGATATGCAAAATTCGATTTTGGCAGTTTCACGATTGTGGTGGACATAATTTTCCCAAGGATCGTCGCAAAACTAACCAACGTTGACTTTGTATTCGGTGGTCAAAGAAACGGAAATATAATTAGGATTTTAGAGAGGTGCAAATTTCGTTTTCGGTTTCCATTTCATTCGTTCGTGACCTATTACGAATGCTCATTCGAGGTGGCATTTGATAGACCCAAGTTTGACAGAACACAGTGGAGCTTGTTATTGTTATAATTACACACAACACAAAAGGTTTAAGGTCATCCTGCATTAGCTGCAACCCCTGTCCTTGTCGTTGGTTAGGTATCGGAGGATTTTGTTGGTGCAAAGTTTTACTGCCTGCATTTTCTAGCTGACGGCAACTAGTATATTAGGATAGGGAGAAGATGAGGTAACAGGTAACACATCGGTGGTGTTACCTGCGTGGTGTCCATACCGTCTGCACAGAGTGAAGTGTATTTTAACTGTCTAAAATACCGTTTCCAGGTGAGCCAGGGTAAACCGGTGGTTTTCTTCTGTGCTTGTTATGAAAGAGAATCTTAACCTTTTGGCAAGGGTTTTCTATGGGCCAGATGTCCTTCCTGTCACCCAACCAATAGTGTCAAAACACCTGAGGAAATACAAAGCACTGACCTCACCAGTGGTCTGGCCTCAGCCTTTCTTCATCCTCCACCAGACTCTTGATGGAAGGGGCGTTGCTTCTAAAGTAAGTAAAGTAAACAGTGTATAGCACTTAGCATCAACATAGCTTTCATCACTATGGAAAACTCACGTGCCATATGGGATCACGCAGTGTTACCTGTCTCCCAGTCCCAGCAGACGTGTGAATCTTGCCTTTACCCCCAGCCAAAGCAGGTACTCGATTTAGCGACCCTGGGGGGATGCAAGGCTGAGTTGACGTATGTTATGTGAAAGCGGACTGGCTGGGATTTGAACCCACCATCTGTCAGTCGCAAGTCCAACGCCCTGCTGCAGCGTCAACACGCAACACATTTTAGCGTAATAATATTTTGTAATGAAAGGGGAGGGATGTGTAAAAACTTTTCACCATCTGTTATACCATGTTGTATTGTGTAGTACAAAGTAATGTGTGTTTGCATTAAGTGGAGGCGATTCATTCTACTGCCGTGACTGTCTGGGGAATTGTATGTGTCTCTTTTGGACGTATGTTAGTAATTACTCTCGTGTTATGATCTGTGTTGATTTTAAGGACGATTTGCACACAGTCCCAGTCCAAGAGACACTGTCTTGAAACCCAACACCTCAACCCCTCTTTCATCGACGTTGAGATCGTCTAGTGCACAGAGAGAACTTGAAATACCTAAACTGTCGACTCTGCAGTAAGTCACATCTATAACTCTGCATTCTTCATAGTTCACTAAACAAGAGCTCAGATGGCTGACAGTGGCAGAAAAGCAGACCTGAATTCAAAACTAAATAAATAACAGTGGCATTAATAACAATCAGCTGACTGCGAAAATTTTTCCATCTCATCCCATTCTCAGCTGAAAATTTTCCCATTTCTGGGGAGGTCACCTTTTGCTTAGGCAGATCTGGACGGCAACGAATACAAAGTAGCTACCTTGTGTAGTAACCCTTATACCCAAAACCAGCTTGATACATTTAGGCATTAAGCCACCGTGCACTAGCAACACAGAGATACACAGACTTATAACCCGTAGAATGGGCCAGACTACCAGCCATTTCTATGATTGGCAAAAATCAAGATTTATTGTGGTGTTGTTAGTGTGTTGTTAGGTTGACTCTTCTGAGTCCACTTAATAAAGTGGGTCTTAAATGTCCGTATGTCCATACATATGTACGTCCGTCCGTCAACAGAAAGTTTCTTCCATTTCAATGAAATTTGGCATGTAGGTAGAAGTCGATGAGTGATGCATGACGGTATGCCGTATGACCTGATTCAAGGTCAGTGTCAAAGTCACGAGCCCTTGAAAGTTGGAAATCCTATTTTCAAAATATTTGTAATTGTTTTAATACAAAAAGAGATACAGCATGAATCACATTGAGATGGATCGGGCCTTGATCTTGCTGTGCTTAGCTGTCTCCCGAGCACCTCTGTGTCTTCATTGTAATTGGTGCTATATGTAGAAAAATTTTTGATTACATCCTTTTCTTTACCTTTTAGTCTGCTGAGCCTGTTGTATTGGCCCTTGACCTGGAAGACTCGTCCTTCAGTGCTATTACACTGCTAGTTGGGTCATCTGACCTGTAAAATCGTCTCCGAAATGACCTATAATGTGTCAAGTGGGACGTTAAACCCTACAATACCATAGTACTTCTGTGCATCTCATTGTTAAAAAAGAACTGTTCGACGTTTAAGCATAGGTACCGTAATGATTTTAAAGGCAGAAGGATGACAAATTTCAGTACAGAATTTTAGCTCTGCCTCGTCATCATTCGATTGTGCCGTCAGTTCACAGGGCAAAGGAGAGCAAGCATGAAAGGGAAAGCAGATGGAAACTTTGTATGCATGTACAGTTTGCTACTGATATCAGCATAAAACTGAACTCTACAGAATATCATAACAGAGTTATAGTGTCGTTCAGTTAGTTAATAGGCATGTGGTAAAATTATACTAAAGACGTTCTTTCACATTACACACTTTACATGCACTGAACCCCAGTGCAGTGTTGCTGAAGTTCATCTTCTATTTATCCATGCTTCTATGATGTTAAATTATTTTTGTTCTAAGTTGTCCGCTTTTCTGTGCATTAAGGTGTATTTCTTGTCACTGATTTTGTGTGCCTTGTTACCCGAAAGAATTCTTTGATCATTTCTTTTTCATTCATTAGTACTTTTATTTTTTTATTTGTCAGAGAGTTACAATATTTGTAATAGATACATCATGAACTATAGCATCATAAAACTGTACATCCACAGATGTCAATGGCTTAACAAAATAACGTTATACATTTGTTATGAATCTGACTTGTATTGCACATTGGGTCTCTTGCTTGCATGTGGCAGTGAATATTTAGCATTGAGTAGTTGTTACTGGGCCATGGGCCAGTATTGTTTTGCTTGCTGGCATCTGTCGGCGTCTATCAACGTCGTCTGTAACACTTCACGGCGGACCTGCAGGCGGCTTCAAATGACCACACATTCTTAAATTAGGGCACAATACCTAAAGCTTATCGTGGCCGGATTTTTGAATTTTTTCCCAGTTTTTGTATCCCGTGACTTTGAAGTTCGCAGTAAGTAGGAGTCGATCATCAGTCCAGTGTGGGCTAATTTATTTGTCTTTTAATTTAATATTATTGTACTTTTACACGTTATTTTATGCCCCGTCCTTTTGCCTGTGCACACAAACTTTGGATGAGCACATGCCCAATGGTGCAGGTGCCAGAGCTTTCAAGCTTGAATGTATGGTACATAGAATGACATTATATCTGTCATGTGTAGCATTGGTTGTGGTTGTTGTGATGCAGGCGATCAACACCGTCACCTCATTCATTGAGCCCTCATCTTTATGATGAACCTGACGTTGGTCGTAGTCGCTTATCGCCGTCATTTCAGACAGGTTCTCTGCATCAACAACGTCCTTTGGTCCCAGCCTCTGAGCAACAATTTCAGCAACAGTCACTAATGAAAGTCTATGAGCCAATAAACAGCTTTCCCATCACTTCTTCTGTGCAACCTGTAGTTCAGAATGATGTGAGCAGTGCACTGCTGAGTCGTGATTCTGCTCCGCAGCAGTATGTGGATGGATCGCTGCTACATCCCCAGCAGCAGCCTCTCATCCACAGCTACCAAGAACAACAGATCATCACCGAGACACGTCAGCTGCCAGCCAACATGACAGCAACCAGCTACTCTGCTCCGCAGTCCACATCGTCCAGCTTGTCATCACAGCCGTCCAGCAAGAGTGCCGGTGGAAAGCAGGTTCGAGTGCTGGATGCATCGGGACGTGAAGTTCAAGTCCATACCGGGTTTGATGGCACAGACCGACCGATGCATCGTCAAGAGAGGACCATTGTTCAGGAATCTGCGATGTCATCACCGTCACAGCCTGCTTCCTTAGCTGCTGCTCGGGAAACATCAGCTACCAGCACAAATGCATACAGTGATCTCGAGAATATCATGGCAGAATTTGATGTAAGTTATCTTGCATTAGACATTTTAAAAATGTGTTTTACACAGCTATGAATTTTGTTAATTTCTTAATATTGTTAACATATTGGCATTTATATGCTGCTCAGAAACATGGAGTTGCTGATTGCAGCCATGCATGCAGGTGAAATAATTGTGTGGAAATACTGTAAATTTTTGTACTGAAGTGAATATGAACTTTTAAAACTAAGAAAAAATTAACACTCTAAAGTGAATAAGAAACCAAAATGGAAACTTTGTGATGTCATATGTGTTCTACATTTTAAGATGTTTATTTAACATTATGTGCCAATGTGAAATTAAGTCCTTGTAGAGATAGTTGTTATTCTTCTGCAGTAATTTACAAGTCTAATTAGCAACTGTGTTGTGTAAAAGGCTGCTGCACAGTCGTCTGGTTCAGCTGTTGATTCAACGTATACTCAACCCATGAAAGTGAAGTCGTCTGAATCTCACGGTGTCAGTTCGATCCAGTCGCAAAATGCAGGATCGTTGTCCGAGCATGGAGTGCAGATGCTGTCACCTGGTGTCAATGGACAGGATGCGCAGCCGAGTCCTTCAGCGTATCGTCGGCCAGTGCCACAGCCCACCAAGCTTGGATCATCAAGGGTGGTAATGAGTGAGAACCAAATGGCTGGACGAGCTGGAGCTATGTATGGCCAGCTCGGTGGTTTTGATGCGAATGGTTTGCCTCTTGTGCAGAAGGGCGACTGTGGTGCCTGCGGCCAACCAATCACTGGACAGGTGACCAGAAGCACAGTTTTGTCAGCTCATGTTAAAACAGACAGGTGTAAAAGGCTGTATAAGTTCAGTTTTATCTCGTTGCAAAATGTTTTGGTTCAGTTACATGTTATAATGTTTTAGTTAATAGTGGCAGTCATTTGTTACTTTGCCTCTGGTAGGACTGTGAGCATGTCTGTATGTCTGTCTGTTTTTTTGTCTGTCTGCTTAAATATCTAAAAATTTGCTTGACCAAATTTCACGCAATTTTCTGTACATATTACATGTGACCATTGCTCGTTCCTCCTATGACAACCATGCGATACGTTATGTACTTCCAGTTTTGTGGATGACATCATGTTTTCATATAATGGATTGAATTAGACCAGAGTGAAAGACACGTATTTTTGTTGAGTTTAAGCAATACAGATAACACAAAATGAACAAAACAAACTGAAATACAACAACAGTATAGGAAATGAATGACTGGAATTTTCGAGGTGACACTCTATACAATAGAAAATGGATCACTTCTGATAAGCAAGACAGTACTGCCACCTGGCAGTACTGTCTTGTTTATCAGAAGTGATCCATTTTCTATTTTTACTGGTGTTTTGTTGTATTTGGTTTAGTTTAGTCTTGCGGTGTGATAGTTGTCTTCCCCTGTTGTAGGCGCTGGCGTAATAATTTGAATGAGCCGCTCGGTTTCTTTCCCTTTTGGGTGAAATGAAAAAATGGCTGCTGAACAAAAAGGCGGCCAGGATTGAGGTTAATATATCGCTGGCCTTCCTTTACTGGGTAGGGATAGCTCTCCGCCCCTGACCTTTTGTCTTTGATATAGCCATATTTGTGCTGAAAGGAGACGTTAAACTCCAACTAACTAACCACGGCCACTACTACTAAAGTTCTTGTTTCACTGTTCTTCTGTTCAGAGTTACTGAAGGTTAGGCTGGTTTTCCCAAAACTTAATCTTTGATGGCAGTAATTGGAGCATGTTTTTACAGACCATATTCTATTTCTGACCTTTCATTTTTTGTTACTAAGTGTAACTGCAGAACTTTAAGCTGTTTATTTTCTTTCAATGAGATGTATATTGCATAGTCTTTATGCAGCTACGCTGCTTGCCGATGGACGTAGTCTTGTTGATGGTTACTTGCATACTATTTAGATGGGTAGATCACTCAACCCCTACCCTACTTTTCACTGTATGCATTTATCCAAATTTCTGTTAATAAAAAAGCTGGATGTAGATATATGTTTGTATAATGTGCTTATAGTGCTAAAGAAAGGCATGTTTAATGCTTTTATTCTAAAAGTATATTTTTCTCCTGCTATGAAGGCAGTCAGTAACCATTGTTATGCACTGTGCTGCAACATTGTCATGTTATGGTGTAGGTGTTATTGGCCCTTCAGAAAATTTGGCACGTTGCGCACTTTGTGTGTGCATATTGCAAGAGACAACTCGGAACTGACATATTTTATGAGAATGATGGTCTGCCTTACTGTGAGCAAGACTTTCAGGAGCTGTTCTTGCCCAAATGTGCCGACTGCCTTGCTTCCATTTTTGACGTAAGTTTCTGTTATTAATGTTTGATTTGGTAAGTTGAACTAGCATATTGTGTTCAGCTGTGACATTTGTCTTTAGTTATGCAGGTTATACGGTATGTAATTAACAGATTGAAATTTGGAATCTAATGGATTTTGACAATCCAAACTGGTTTTTGTTGAATATTTTAAAAATATAATTGAAGCTGATAAAATAGTCACTTATTTTTCAAAAGTTAAAAATGAACGTATTTAGTCATTATCAGCCGTGGTTTTAGTAGTATCATTGCACTGTTGCAGTTGCAAACGTTTAAGGTTGCTGAATATGTTTTCATTGTTATGCAGAAATGTGTTACGGCATTTGGAAAGAATTTTCATCAGGAGCATTTCCGATGCACTGCATGCGATGCACCATTTGGAGATGATCGTTATTATGAGAAGGATGGAAAAGCATACTGCAGGTATATAGTGTGGCAGTGAATGTAAGAAACTGCTGTGTATTGCTGGCGACACAAAAAATTATTTCAGATTTGATATTCGTTTAGCAGATACTTATAATGAATTATATTGAGAACTATAAGCATATGCTAAAACAGCAGTGTAGCAGTTACTGATACTCATCAAGAACTGGGCTGTTTTCAATTATTTGATGTGAAGTCCAAAGAGTGTTGCACCAGCTGATGTTAAAAAGTTCAACCTTCAGTGCTTATTACTAGCCAGATTACCTTTCCAGTATGCTGCATTCTGGAAATAGAGAGGAGACTACAGAACTTTCATTTCTATGATGCTCGAAAAGGGAAGCAGAAAATCAGTATCATTTTGCTGAACCTATGGAGATGCAGTGATTCAAGACTACATGCAGTTTTTTGGGGTTCCTTGTCTTTACTTTGGCCTACCTTCTTAAGTAGGCACTTATAAGAACGGCAGCTCTTTTTGTTGAAATTAATGTTTTATTATTAGTTCTATATGTGATAAAACACGTTGAATGTATGTTTTTAACAGTGACGACTACTTTAGAATGTATGCGCCAAAGTGTGGTGGCTGCAGCAAACCAATAATGAGCAGTTTTATTACAGCTGTTCGTCAGAACTGGCATATCGACTGCTTTGTCTGCTTTGTAAGCATTAGTTTTCCTCTTTCTGTGTTTATGTTATTTTCTGAATGATGTTTAATTCATGTATTACTGTACGTGTATTAAGTTTTGAACAGTTGACATAAGTTTATTGCCATTTTTGAATGTCCACCAGTCTCCTCTTCCGTCTTGACCACCATTTCTCAGGTTATTCTGGGGTAGCTGCTGCAACTTGTTTTTCTGCCTCCACTTATTCGGAAAAGAAGCTTACTATTAGATTAAAAAAACTCATTATGTTTGCAATATTTTCATTGCTTCGAAACAGTTGAATATCTGTCCACTTTTTTAACATATTGCAGTTGCTATTTACTTATGTTATTTGTCGTGAATATTCTTTACTTATCATTACAGTTACAATACCATAGCAAATGTGCTATATACTTGAAGTACGTAATCATATTTTGTTTGTTAGGAATGTCATCTGCCGTTTGACGGCTCTGGTTTTTTTGAGCTGAATGGTGCGATGTACTGTGAGCGGCACTTCCTTGCACACCACCGGTTGCCATGCGCGGGTTGTGGTCAGCCAATCAGAGGTCGATGTGTATCGGCAATGTACAAGAAGTATCACCCGGAGCATTTTGTCTGTACATTCTGTCTTCGCTTGCTGAACAAGGGCACGTTCAAGGAACAGAACGAGAAGCCATATTGCCATGCATGCTTTGATAAACTGTTTGGCTAAATATCAGCGACTGGCAGCACTTTTATTGCAAATACTCAACTTTTTTGTCGTGTCAGTTTTATATCTGTCAGAATTTTTGGTGAGTTCCTGTGCCGTTTAACATGGAGTTGTTTGTTTACATAGAGTTGTTTGTTTTGTTGTATTTCACTTTGTGAATTAAGTTAGTTCGTGTCTGTTTTAGTGCTTTAATTTTGTTTATACATCTGTGTGCAATTTGAAATGTGTTCTGTGAAACTTAGCAAGTCATAAATCTTAACCTTTTATTTTAGAAAAGTCACAATTGGTTTCTCGGACGATGCTACCTCTAATGGTCACCGGTGCTGGAACAGAGGATTGAAGTTGATTAGAGGATAGTTTTCATTATGTTTCCGATCACTTTGTGATCCACGTACGACAGTCTGGTCAGTTGTATGCGTGTGTCTGTCCGGATGATAACTTTCAAACAAATTGAACAAGATGAACCAGCATTTGGTGTGCTAATTTGCCTTGACACTGTCTAGGTTAAGCTCAGTGGTCAAAGTTAAAGGTCACCTCGGGGGATTCACGGGACCGAAACATTTCAGTTATGCATTGGGTGAGACAAGGCACAGTCGGCTTAAAAACAAACCTGACTCGGAAACTGTAAGTAAATAACAAAGTGGTTGATGTGACCACGAGTGAGAGATTTCATAGTTTTATTATTACTGTTAATCATAGGTGAGAAGTTGGTGGTCGTAATTTTATTTGAAACTTTTTTGTTTTAGTTTGTTCTTTAATGTTCATTTGTTGTTTGGTGCCATTTTCTTCATGTTATATATGTACATGTAAGTGCACCATGCATGTAATCTGTAACCAGTCTGTTTAAACTTGAAGCACGTAGCACTGTATACAGCTTTTGCAGACTTCAACTTACTAGTCAGTCGTCTGCATTACTTCAGTTTGAAACAACTGAATGTTTTGTAATTTATTCGATAGGTAGTAGTAAATTATACGCGGATGTAGACTAATTTAATACGTGTTGTTATTCAGCGAGTTCACAGTAGAAATATTGCATTTAATGTTGTTTGTGTTTATATACATTGTTTCATTGTTGCTGTATGTTTATTTATATATATTGTTAACACGCTGCCTTTTGGAATAATTAGGGTAATAAGAAAATCATTTTTAAAATAGCAAATCTTATGGCTTGTTATTGGAAAATCATGATCACGTCATTTTAAAATTGCAGTATTGATTTCATTGAACCCAAACCTGTGGTATGTGCTGTCACAAGAGTTTTCCTTGCAGTGCATTTCACTTTTCCTGTTACATTACACCATGGATGAGAAAAATGTGTCATGTTTGCAGGTTGATTATGCCAATTTATAGTTTGTTATTTTAGAAATTTTGAGCAGTGTTTTAAAAGTAATTGGTAGTAAGCAGAAACTACAACTGCTTGCTACCGACCTCCACCGACTAGTACACACCTTACTAGTGTTGACATTGTCTACTGCTAACGTAGTGATGGAAGACAAAGTGATCCTTAGATTACTGAGAAAGGTACATTACTGTGTGTCTGAGAAATGATGGCCTGTGACTTCACTGAGAAGGTATACATATGGTGCACCAAGGACGTCATTGAGCTGTGAGAACGTGAGGTTGTCATATGGAATGAATTCTATCAGCACATTGTTGATACCACAGTCAGGCAGTGGCGTACATCTTGAAACGTGTCCGAGCTATAGGTGGACACATAAAACATAGAATGTGAACTGTCTGTATAGGATGCATTTTCCATAAGTATATTATGACATTACACCAACGGTTTATTGGGGTTTACAGTCATTTCCTGGTAAGTCACTTTCCCAGTGAAACGTTTCCTGTAAAGACATTTCCTGGAAACACTTTTCCCAGTAGAAAATGCATTATGATCTCGGCCTGTTCCTCATCAATGGACGACTTTGCTTCTTTTATAACCGATCGCTGGTTTGCTGCACACTATCGGACGTAACTAATGCGCACATTGCTTTGAAGATGAGTGAGTCCGCATCATGCCGGTGAGCGACTTTGCGCCACATACGGTGAACAGCCTTTCAGCGTACAGACTTCACTACACTCGAAGACAACCGGGTCTGCTGCCATCACAGGGACACAGGACGCGAGGCCGTGTATCGTTATTAAAGACACTGGAGTCGACTACTCACTACTGCCGGATTAGAAGTGAACATGATCATAGACGGTCGTTGGCGTAAACTGCAGCAAAGTGAGAGGCACTGTTAACAAAACCTTGACAATTTTACGTGGTCCAGATCAAACAATATCAATACAACTTGACCAACACTAAATTTGTCATGTGCTAGCTAACAGTTACTTTCTGTGTCACGTTACAGGAAACGTCTTTCCGGGAAAGTCACTTTCTGGGAAATGACTGTAAACTGTTTATTTGGATAGATAATTAGATGCTGGTGGTTTTCGGGTCACGATGTGTAATGTTTATATCAAACATGATATGACGTCATGGTCATTCATTGTTTTCATTACTGGTACTCTGGCAAGGAAGTAATTGAATGACGTTTTTCATTTAATATGTAGAAGTGTTCAAATATTTTTAAAGTTTATACAAAAAGTGAAGAAGTTCAACACAAAACGTCACATCCAAATGGACCCTATTGTAAATATATGCGATTTTGTTATTTTTTTACCCTAAGATTAATCTTAGAGCATCATGTGGAACTGTGTGTAACACATTTGGATTGTTTTGTGTGGCAGTTGGAAGGAACTAATCGGACTTAAACTTGCGTTACTGTATCGGACTTAAACTATCGTTACTGTACTAAGACATTTTGCCACAACAGTTATGTTTTATTAACAGGTGCTAAGATGCTGATTGGTTGCCAATTTAATTTGCCACATGATCCGACATTTCTGTTGTCTAATTCATTTATCTGGCTATTTAGTTTTCTTATATGAAGGACCATGTATGTCTGTGTGGTTCCTAGTGGAACTTAAATACATATACGTGTATACAAGTTTCCTCTTCCTGTACATATTTTATTGCATTTAGATCATTTAGATACTTTACAGCATTTATGAAAAAACATTGTTTTCTTTGTTTCTTTGCTAAGTTCTGACATTTATTTGTTATATACCACTTTTTAACTTCACTTTAGCATCAGCACAGTTATTACGTTGGCTGCGTATAGCAGTAAGCTTAACGTAATGGTCTGGCGTCTGTTGGTCTGTCCCATCTTTTTTCTAACCTTAATAGAATGTGACTCACCAGGGGGCAGTATGCGATGCAGCCAGCATACATTTCAGCCTGACAATAAGGACGACCAACATACTTGTAGAATATTGAGTTGCTGTTCTGTATATTCTTTAGCTGACATTAAGAGCTCTGTCACAGGATAAGTAATTAAATTGTGTTTAAATTTTGCTACCAATACATATACTTATTGTTGTTTGCTAGTTACCAAAATACAGAATAGTACTGTTATACTTGTTCCTACTTAATGCAACTCATGCAAGTTATCCACCATTGTTTGTTTAATTTCAGTTAATTATTTTTTGCACATATACTCTGCATTATCATTGGCCAATGATCTGATTTTTGTGCCACATGTATATATGCATTGTGATATTTAATGTGAATTTATGGTAACATAATGCCACATTTTAAACCTATCAACATACCACTGTATGGTAATAATTGAAAGTACTAAGGTAGTGCCAAATTAGTTAAACATGAATTTCAGGATTGCGGATGGTGACAGTAAGATAATCCATTTGTGCTCATATTACAGAACTGAGCGATAATTTCTAAGAAACGTTTTTGTCATTGTTTATAACTGTTTTCATATACAGGCCTGTTTCGTCACTCAAAATTATTACGCAGTTCTGTGTTATGCAAACAATTTTTGATTATCACTAGTAGCAGGATGCAAAAAGAATTTGGTTAAACAGAGTTGAATCATTTGATTCGAGACTTGTGCTTGGTGACGTGTGAAATTTGTGTTGTTTAATCATTATTGACATTAAAAGCATCAAAACATTTTCAAAAACAAAGATATAATGTTATTATGTGCCTTAACTCCCGTGATTATGTTTCCCCGTATGGCTCCTGGGTGATAATGCACCGTGATTCATGTGTTGAGTTCGGCGCTACATAAATTTTTTGTTTGTGTGTTTATTTAACTTCCTTCCTCACCTTCTTCCTTCCTTACTTTCTTCTTTCCTCATGCTTTCTATAAAATTATTCACTTCCTTACTCATTTACTTCCTGACTTATCTGTCTGCTTCTTCCAGAATTGACCCGTTTTATTCCCAGGCCAGAGGTCATAGGAGGCGACCAAACCTGGCTTTAGTTTTTGTGTTAATTTTATGTTGTAGTATATTTTGTTATGGTTACATGTTTGGTTTTGTTGTGTTTGTTTCAATTTTTCAGTACTAAGCCAAGAGATTGGCTGGGAAGAACGTCTCTGAAATGACCTATTTTGTGTCGGGTGGGACGTAAAACCTTAACTCAGTCAATCACTCCCATGATTAGGGTACATTATGGGTATAAAACAGTTTGTATTTATTATGCAGTTTTGTGCTGTTGACTGTTTGATGTCAGTTTACTAGTGCAAGTGCTTTGGTCTTGCTTTTGTGTGCTCGATGTTTAGTCAGTATGCTGTGACATAGATCAGACAGCAGAGTTCGACAAAGAGAAGTGACTACAGTCTTTTCTGTATTGATCGTGAGCTTGTTGTTGAAGATAGTTGAATGAGCTTCTAATATTCTAATACACAGAAATGAATGATACAGTAATTGGCAGGGTAAATCAGAATGAAGAATAACATTGAATCCAGGATAGCATTTTCATTTGGAGAGTACACCACCAGAGTTGTAGTTGAACACTATTTGATAGGCTACTTTCTTGGGTTGGTTGACAAAATTTCCAAACTGAACATGTGTTGGGTTGGGTCCATTGAGAAGTTTCTTTTAAATACATTTAAATTCATGCAATTTGTGTTATTTTAAGAAACCAATTAATTATTTGAGTGTATATGTTAATGTACTGTTTTAAATCCCACTTTATGACTCGGTCATTTTAAATGTGCCTTTCTGCTAATTTTTTGTTTGTTGTGAGATAAAAATTAGCAGATTTTGCAGTGACTAAAAGTCGTGCAAAATTGTATTAGATCGGGTTGGTGCAGAATTTCGTTTTAATTTTGCAATGTCTTGGGTTGGGTCAAGAAAATCGGACCACGTCCGACTCTGCTATAAACTATAGAGACATAGAGGCAAATAAATTTAAATTTAAGCTGGCAATTGGTCAACATAACTGAACACTAGCTTGTGTTCATTAGGAGAGTACACCACCAGAGCAACGCTGTTGCCAGTCTTAAAAAACTTTCCAGTAGCTAACTGTGCATCGTAGGCATGTTTGTATTCGTTATTTGTTGCGTGCATTTAATGTTGTATATGAGTGTATCAGTGTAGTGCAGCAGTGGACACACTTCGGCCCTGTGGCCATATGCAACCTGCCAATGAACTTATGCAGCCCACGGGGCCCCGTGGAGAATGCAAAGAAAGCAGGCAGTAGATTTTTTATTATAGAACTTATCTAACTTATACTCAATTTAATCAGGTAATATATGACAGTATAACATGCTAACTGTTAAGAGTTTTAGGTTGTCAGATGTTACTTAAATTGAGCCTAAGTTGCATAAGTTTTATAATAAACATGATAGCTTTGTATCCATCATGCAGTTAACTTTCACATAAGACCGTTTCAGTTGCCCGGCCATGATGTAGTGCAAGCTGTATATGGATATGCTAAACTTAGTACGGTGACATTGCTTTTGTTGTAATGATACGTATGACTTGCAACTTGACAAAGTTAGAATGGACTGATTGACTATTTTGTAGTTGTGTACAGTGTATGGTGCATAAATAGTCTACACCTGACCATACTGCTGTTGCTGTATGTCATTTGAAGATTTTCGTTGAATATTGTTCTGTTTTTTCTAAAAAAAACGCAGTGTTATTTGCCAGAGTGCTTATATATAGTTAAAACAATGACAACAACGAACAGACTGAAGAAATATATATCGACTTTATTTCGCCTCTCATGGCAGCAGAAAGAACAAACACATACACAAACATACACAGTAGAATGAAAAGTAGACAGAAACAAACAAACACTCACGCACACACAAATATCAACAACAAAAAACCCACTAAAATAGCCTAGATGCAAACATACTACGCCTGCAAAAATCTGTCCTTAATCAAACGTTTAAATTTAACACATGAAGAAATATATTCGAAATAATGGAAGTCTGCAGCCTGTGGCAGTGCTGGTATTTAAAACGCGTTAGAGTCTGCTCGGTTACACTCACCTCCCATGTTTTTTGTTGTTCTAACTAATTTTGTTGACATGAGTCCACATGATTCGAAACCTTGCATGATTCACCGTGGAGTCTCATTTAACTTCAAGCAGTAGACTCAGCTGTTCCACTCGGTCGCCATTCGTTTTGATGAGCAGGTGTCGAGTGGTGCTGACCGTATTGAGCAGCCATTGGCGACGTAACCGTAGAGTATGTGGATGTGGATGATTCACCACTCTGTACATCTGTAACTCCCTCTCTCTTTCATTCCCGGCTTAAAACCTACCTCTTTCATAAATCCTATCCCCCGTAGTTTCACTTCTTCCTCCTGGACTGCCTCCACGGACCTTTGCCTGGACCGTTTCTTCTGAGCTACTCGGTTTTTATTATATTTTTTTCCTTATTTTTTTCATTTCTTGGCCGTGCGCTAGATTTAGCTGGCCATCCCTTCATCTTTTGAGCGCACGTTAATCTACCTATCGTATCGTATCGTATCGTATCGTATCGTATCGTATCGTAAATGTAGCCATCACTTTGGGCGCCTGTGTGTACAACAATAATACATGTTCCGAATTTTAGCATCTAGATGTAAATCCTGCGTCGTTTGCAAATAGGCTGTTTATTGCACTTTGTCGTCGTATGTTTGCTGATATCCAAGAACAAAAGTAAGTGAGAAATTTACATCACAAACTCTCTTTAATCACTCCTTTAATATTATATTCTGCTGGTTACCAAGTCAGGTAATGAAAAAGCACATAAAGCTGCTAAATCTGCATTAAATAAACCGATCATTCAAATTCCTATCCCATATACAGATCTCAAACCTATGATCGACAAATATATTCATGACAAGTGGCACAAAACTTGGAACTCACAAACACGTAATAAACTTTACCAAATTTATCCAACTATAGGCTACCTTCTTACTCCACTCGTCCTACTTCATATCAACGAAAGGTCCAAGTGTTATAAACTGATTACGCATTGAACATACTCGTTTAACACATTCTTATCTTATTGAACACAGATCCTCCAAAATGTACATAATGTAGTCAGCTTCTCTGTGTCAAACACATACTAATAGAATGTTCTTCTTATGAGCAAATAGGCGTACTACATCAGTACTATTCCTTTTTCCTAATGCAGATAAAACATAGCGCTGGCATCACTCAGTCGCAGGCACGTGACACTAGGTATCGTCGAATGCAGTAACTAAACAGCTTGTGCGTCAGTAAATAAGTAAACAGTTGTGTCACCTGTCGAGTACGCCAGCGGTAAACGCTCTCTTCGAGTCTATATAGCAGTGTCTCCAGATACGCTGCAACCCGTCTAGTTGATATTGCCGGAATTTAGCTTACTCATTGACATGGTTTAGACTAGGCGTAGGTCTGCATAGGCCTATTGATAGAGTGCACTGCCTTTGTCTTTCTGGTTAGGCCTAGGCCTATTTTTAAAAATCATGTTCTCCCATGCTCGTATTAGATATAGCAGATTAAGATAAGCTCATTTAACCTTATTTAGGCCAAGGTCGAATATCAAGGTCAAAGTTAACAGTCACATCGTACTGTGGTCGTTCGTTCGTTCGTTCTTAGTAGGCGTGAGCAGCTTGTCAGGTATTTCTCAGCGCGCCCCTTTAGGCGTGACCTATTTTCTGGCTAAGCTTGGACTGGCAGTTATTCAGTCATTTCAGTGCCAGCCCTGACCGGCACTCCTTCAGCGCCTGGCCACCTGACTGACACTTCTTCAGAGCTATAGCCAGGGGACTTAGCCACATCTGTCTGCTTCGGCTCTCGTGTCAGCGCGGCTGACACATGACGCTGCTAATCAAGGAAGCAACGATCACAGTTTATAAAGGACACCGTCGAACCCTCTCACCCTGCGTACTGTGGTCACAGAATGAAAAAAAACTTCTGGCTATGGATGCAGGTTCAACGTGAAGTATTTCTGTTTGTCGAAGAGCTAAAGTGGTCGATTCGACCTCGAGTGGCGGATTTTTATTATTCGACCGAAGTTCGGCCGAATATTGCAAACACTCTGTGGGCTAAAACGGCCTTCACGCGTTCGGCTATAATTCCACCGAAAGTGAACCGATTTGGATGAAATTTGGAACATTGTGAGCCAAATTTTGGGGGCTGGCCCTGACAGATTTTGGGCGCGATCCACGCAGTAGCGACAGTTTGAGAGTGAGCCGACATTTTTTTTTGTCTGGTAAATAACGCACGATTTTAGCGATTTCCAGTCGGAAAAGTTTTACGACATTTTAACACAACAATGTCAATCGGTGTCGCCATGTAAACTTTCGGAACAGAATTTTGAAAATTTTACCGTAAGGGGTCGTTTTTCCAAAAAAATGCAAACATTTCTCAAAAAATTTCCAGGTCTTGCGACGTCAGGCCGTCATAACTCCGCAATAATTATAAATGACGAAAACTCACGGCTAAATGGTCCCCTACGAGATGTCTAGTTTCCATTTTTATCGTTAGAATCAAATCAAAGTCTTTCCCCTAGGCTGTACACTGCGTACAAGAAAACCTTTCCGGCGAGGATTAGCGCACGTAAGATACGGCATAACGTACAGTACGTACATAGAGTGGCCTGATTACGTCGTCAGATCACAGCCAGGTCATCCAATAAAGTAACGCGAAACGGTCAATGCGCAGAAAAGCAGACTAACTGGAAACTGAAAGTAAGTAACACGGCAGATAACGCTGGCATCACTCAATCGCAGGCACGTGACACTAGGTATCGTCGAATGCAGGAACTAAGCTTGTGCGTCAGTAAATAAGTAAACAGTTGTGTCATCTGTCGAGTACGCCAATGGGAAACGCTCTCTTCGAGGCTATATTGTAGTGTCTCCACATATACTGCAAACCGTCTAGTCTTAAAGCTGAATAATAGCTGCTGATTGCTGATGTTGATCCGATCTGTCGAGTCGACTGCTGCAATAAATACTTGTTGTAGCCGTAGACAATAACAGAATTTGGCTTCTCCGCTGTGCGCTCCGCCTATTGTTACCGAGCGAGTAGCGTGGTCTGTCGATCGGTCTGTCACCTAGTGAGCCCTGCAAAAACGGCTGAAACGATCGAGATGTCGTTTGCGTCGACGACTGTGGTGGACCCAGGGAAACACCTGTTGCATACAGCGGACCGCTTCGGGCGAATACTGTATTGTGTTTTTTCAACACAATACAGCCTTCTAGTTTATTACTAAAATTACCGTGAAGATGATGTTAAGGATAGACGGCGGTGTCGCGGTTGCCATATGATGGAGCCGAACATTTGGTCAGCCACTGCCGCGCCACGGCAGATCGTTGCCGCTGCTGTTACTGATCAGATGGTGCTGCTGCTGCTGCGACGTCATAGAAGATGCGGACTACAAAGATGGACGTTGGGATGCTGAGTCTGATGACGATTTGCTTCTTTGGCGACAGTTTCTTCGGTAAGTTTTAGATAATAGATGAAAAGTCGAGAAATGTTCCAAAAAGAGAATATTTTCTCGAAAGAGTGGACATGAGTAAGCATACCTATGGCATGATCGTTATTTCAAAAGTATTCTTGTTCGACTGCTGCGATTGTTTAATCGTTATTTGATGACTTCACAAGTTTAAGTTTCACTTACATGACTATTACATTGTAAGGTAATACGTTTTACTTCCATTGTCGTTTCCAGTCGGCTGCTGATTTTTAGGTCGACTCTTCGACAGAGTCGACCTAATGAAGCCAGTCTCAAATGTCCGTCCGTTCATACGTGCGTGCGTACGTAGCCTACGTACATACATACGTGTCCGTCCGTCCGTCCACGATAAGTATCTTCGATTTCAATGAAATATGGCATGTAGGTAGAGATCGACGAGAGATGCACGACGGTATGCAGTATGACCTGATCCAAGGTCAAGGTAAGAGCCCTTCAAAGTTGGAAATCCGGCCGTTTTCAAAAGCTATCTCCTCCGCCATTTACGATGGCAGCTGGCAACTGACCACGGATTCTTAAACTAGGGCACAATATCTAAGTTTGTCGGGCCAGATTTTTTTATATTCGGTTGCGAAGAGTCGACCGTCAGTCCCCGTACGGGGCTAATTTTTAATATTAAATAATCAAAAATGTGAGAAAAAGTCAGGCAGGAGAAAACACAATTTCCGTTCAGTGCAAGTCTTAGGAGTTTACGTCATTATATAGCAGTTCCAACTGTTCTTCATTCTTCAAAATCATTTGAATGCTAGTATGATGCCATATGTCAAGGTCAGAATGCTCCATATCCGTTGTCTGCCTGGGCTCCGCACCGGACCCAGTGGTGATCCCCAGACGCCTAGTCGGATGGCCTCCAAACATTCCAGAAAATCCCCCAGAGCCAAGATCAGTAGAATAAACGCTGGTTCGCATTAGAGATTTTTTGACAATGCGCTATATAAATTCACTTTTACTTTACTTTACTTTACTTTCGCAGGAGATTAACAGTCATCCAGGAAGAGATTTGTTGAAGAGCGTTTAGTCTATTGGCCAATCAACGCCACAAGTAACATTGCTGTGACTGGGTACCATACGAGAGAGCTATCATAATGAATGCGGCGTCGATTGCCGATAGTTGTTGTCGGATGATGATGAACTCTGCTGCTGCTGCCGCGAAGATTCAATCAATAAAGCGAATAGAGCCCCAGGTGCAGCTGATGAAATGATCCGAGGGAATGGGGGGAGAACTCGTTCAGCTTGGCCAACCACCGGAAATCATCTCTCGTGCGAAACGCATGCCCAACTCCGCATACGCATTACTCCACCGATTGTGTCTATACCTATACCTGTTCGAAATATATTAGAACGATTGCTTTCGTACGCATAGGGTATGCTTTATTTGGTCTAGAACTGATTTCAGAAGATTCACTCCAGTTAATTTTCGTGTCTGCTGACAAATGCATACAAATATGGTCCAACTAGAAAAATTCACAGTGAAATAAGTCATGCATACAATGGGAATATAAAATACAGTGATCTTACAACTTGTTATAATCATCTTTATTCACCAAACATGGTAGACAAATAGTATAAAATAAAACAGAATAACTTAACTAACTTAACTGATATACAGGTAGTCATCACACGTATACATTCATGCACAGTAGCCAGTTCGTCAACAGTGTTTTTTACAAAAAGTTTGCACAAGCCTATTTCAGTAGACTGTTTTCTTGTATATATAGCATAAACTGAACATCTGGAAAAAAGAATGCATTCGCTGGCAATATCATACGACTTAGTTAAGAATATTTTCCTAAAAGCATTATTTAATACAAAATCCAACGACTTAATCTGTGACTTATTTATTGGGCAAGCTTCCAGTCCATAATACAGA
>Ga0209780_1000381_pt1 | contig 22955 bp, 24 predicted proteins | sample WorMetexBAHAMAS2_FD_187384 | JGI IMG/M metagenome (GOLD analysis project Ga0209780, IMG submission 187384) | Marine gutless worms symbiont microbial communities from Max Planck institute for Marine Microbiology, Germany - Inanidrilus exumae... | ecosystem: Host-associated > Annelida > Digestive...
CTGGAGCTTGAATTTTTGACCACAACTCCATCGCCGCTTGCATAATTTTTCATAGAACGGCCGGACGAATCAGAATCCGAACGGCAAAAAAACCGAAAATAGCAGAATTGGGCTGCAGGACACCCTGAGAATTCCGTTCCGATTGGTGGATGGGTGCCACCCTGTTAACCTATCAGAATTATCGGAATCGGTATCGACTTCGAATATGCCATCCTGTCTCGATTCCGATTCCGACAGCGATCCCGACGCCGAGCATGTCCAGGTCCGGATTCCCTCGAAACGGTGTCCGGTTGATCGAAACACTCTATTTTCAAACGGAACATATTTTTGGCAACAGCTATAGATCAAATCGCTAAAGAATTCCTACCTGGTGATGTCGCGGTGCTGCCGGTAGAGAACCGATTCAGACCATGTTTCTCAATGGGATATAGGGGGCATTGTGCGGCCCCCTGTCAAGTGTCTGGAAGAATTAATGAGTAACTGACCAGAAAAATTAATGGGCTTGAACTACGATGAACTCAGACAAAACGCCGCCAGGGGAGTCCTGGCGGCGGTGGTTTTAAATAGTTATGGTTTAAAACGTTAGAATGTTGGCGCCCTCAGAAATTTCAAACAGTTTAGGTGCGCCTGCGAAAGATACGGAGTCGAGGACGTCTTTTTCGCCAACCTGGCGAGCTTCGGCACAGGGAATTCAGACGAAAATTGGGACCTTGTTTTCGATCAGGTAGTAGAGGTGTGGTCCAGCCTCGTCACCGGTGGGAGCGACGACATTGTCGATCATACCCTCCTTGACGGTCACTACGCCATCATCCGTCAGGAACAGTTTCACTTCGTGACCGGTTTCATGAGCCGCTTTTGCCAATTGATACATGCGTGTGACCCGCGTCGGGTCTTCCAGTCCCCGAGTCAGAACGAACACGAAATTCCCCATGATTCTGTCCTCCTCCTTTTCTCTATCATTGATTCAATTTAGCCCGAATATTGCATGAAATCTTTTCAGCATTTAGCTGAAAAGAATCAATATCGGAGCGTTCGGGCTAGGCTTTGTCCAGGACAACAACCTCGATTTTTCCTGCCAGGGCGGACTTAAACGTTTCGGCGTCGGAACTTCCTCCGACGATGGCTCCATAATGCATGGGAATGGCAATCTGCGGTTGAATCGCAAGTGCGGCCTCAACGGCCTCTGCTGCTGTCATGACATACGTACCGGAAACCGGGAGCAAGGCGATGTCGGTTCTAATACCGCTCATTTCCGGGATGTAATCGGTGTCTCCGGCGTGGTAAATGCGTACTCCGTCCATTTCCACTATGAAACCGAGCCACCCCTTTTCTTTGGGATGAAACGATTTGTCTATGTTGTAGGATGGAACGGCTTCGATGGTAATGTCCTCTACTGTGATTTGGTCACCGGGGGAGACGATCTGGACCTTTCCGGACAGTTTGGCGCCGGAGTCTTTCTCCGTGATGACGGTGGTCGATTGGCCTTGAACCTTGGCCACATCATCCGGTGAGCAATGGTCGAAGTGCTCATGCGTCACGAGCACCAGATCTGCCGGCTCGGCATCCCCGATTTGAAAGGGATCAAAATAGAGAATTTTAGATCCTTTGATTCGAAAGCTGTCGTGTCCCAGCCACTCGATATTGCGAATCATTTCTTGTGGTGTCATGGTTTCCTCCCACGGTTGTCTAATATTGGTTGGCTGAATCCACGCTAAATTAGGTTGTGCGCGCTGTCAAGAATTCAGCTACAGGTTTGGTCTGTTCCGGGACCGATCTTGCCAAGTTCCGGGGATTCGCATAAAATGACAGTCAGGAATCCGAAACGATCCTGGACCCTCTTCGGTATCAAGAAAGAGATATTATGAAGCTGAGAACTTGTGTGGCCCCTTCAGGCGAGTTTGTTTTCGGCATGCATCAACCCAGTTATACTGTCGATAATTTTCGAGAAACAGATACCATCATGTCTCTGGGGGAACTTGCAGATGGTCAGCCTGTGTTGAACAAAGTGAATTTTCCATCTGGCGCCGTCGAGGAGACCGGTGCCGATGGTGTAATCGAAGTCTCCAATCCGTTCCCTTTTCGCGGGACAACCTACATCTTGCAAAAATCTGCCGACCGAATCGCAAGCGATCCGACTCAGATCTCCCTTCCGAAACCGGAAGGGACATCCTTTCATGGGTTTATTCGAACGCATTTTACCGGAACAGAGCTGTCCGACGATCGACTGGAGCAGATCTTTCAAGACCTGCCGACCGCGACTAAAATTGCTCTGGCCGTCACATCAACGGATCCAGAGGATCTCATCCGGCTGGCGCACACCTGTGGTGAGTTCGTGTATGACTCCGAAAACGGGCGGCCTGTCGGGCTTCGATTTAAAGAGAGGCGCCATGGGTTCATGAATCATGTCTCGGATGATCATACTCTCTTTGAAACCATTGCCAATAATCCCCATCTGCCGGATGTATACAAAGAGGTGATGGTGCTGCGTCCTGGCGTGCAGGGCGGCAGCGAGATCGTGGGTGAATGGCAAGACCCGGACTCCGATAGTCATGTCTTCGAATATCTGCGTCGCAACAGTTATATTCCCTGGGGCCACTATGCCGCCAACATGGCCCACGATTCTATTCGCTATCGAATGGAGGACCTGACCCTCAACGACATTATTGGTATGCGCCATCTCTACTACCAGCGTACGTTTGCACGGATGGCAAAAGGCTTGAATCTGCATGTGCCGATATTCCCGAACGGGCTTTCGGTTCAAGAGATGGAAATTCTAAGAGAGGCATGTTTGAGCACAATGGGTTCAGGAGACCCGATTCCATTTTCGAGTACGTTATGGGGATGGAATTTTGGTTTTGACTACGCTCCCAGTCGATATCGGCTCCATGCCTCCCATCAGCAGATCCATCAGCAATACGCACTGATCCCGGATTCGGTTAATTCAGAAACGTCAGCCGGTGGATCAATGGCTTCTTATAGCTGTGGCGCCATGATCGGGGAATTCATCGATAGGTATCGGAACGAGACCGGAAACGCCTTTTTCTCGGACTACCTCGAAGCCATTAAACGGAATCGGCGCATGGACGGCGTTGCAGAGCGACCGCGGAGTCTGATTGTCTTCCAGGATGAACGGACAATGGTGTTTGTACCAAAAGCCCAAACGTCCCAGTGGGAGCTGCAAGTCATGCCCTTGGATCCGGTCGGGCATATTCTGGAGGCCGACACAGACATACGTCATTCCCTGGATCGGGCCATTTACGTGGCCATGCAGGTCTTGACCCGCCTGGGGACCCGCATGATTACTGTTTTCGAATACCCAAAGCGATTTGACCGCTTCGATCCCGATCAGCACCTGCTATATACATTCCTGCCTCGGATGCCTGAATCGCCTGGGGCCTTCAGCGAAGCCCAGTTGCGATGGGTCAATGGGCATTACCCGGAGGATTTCGCCGCTGCCTGTCGCGGTCAATTGACCTCCCTTCCTGACATTTAAAGAAGAGATTTTATGGAATGTCAGGAATGTTTCTACCTTTCATAAAACGATCTAAATAAATGTCAGAGTTTTCTTGGTTTCATCAATTCAACTATAAAGGGAAACCCGTGAAGATCGTTCTGACCAATGATGACGGCTTTGGTGCACCGGGCCTGGAAGTGCTTGCCGCGTGTTTTGACAAGGACGTTGATCTTTGGGTGGTGGCTCCGTCCGAATCCCTGTCCGGTGTCGGCCATCGCGTGACCACCCGCGACCCGATCACAGCATCAAATGATGGATTTCAACGCGTCCGTTTAGAGGGAACTCCGGTAGATTGTGTCCGAGTGTCTTTGAAACGTCTCTGCCCGGATGCTGACTGGGTGATCGCCGGTATCAATCCCGGCGCCAATCTGGGATCGGATGTCTACCAATCCGGGACCGTGGCGGCCGCCCGCGAAGCCGCCATCTTAGGTCGGCGAGCCATTGCGATTTCCCAGTATATTTCCAGAAACGGAGAGATTGACTGGGCTTCCACAGGCCACCATGTCCGCGATATCTTGATGTATCTGCTCGCTAAAGAAATCGATCCCGGCTTTTTCTGGAATGTGAATCTGCCCCATCCCCACAACCTGGAAGACCAGCTAGAGTACGTGCATTGTCCCCTGGATAAACTTCCCCATGCCTATGAATTTCGGAAGGAAGGGGATGCATACTTCTATGATGGGGTCATCCATGAGCATCCTCGCGAGGGTGGGCGAGATGTGGACGTCTGTTTCGGCGGGAGTGTTGCGATTACCCGGTGCGGCGTGGAGGTTGTCGGGGAATTATCTGAGCCGTCAAGGGAAACCTCGTGACGAATCTGCCTCCGGTTATCGCTTGGTTTGTAACACCTCACGGTTTCGGGCATGCAGCACGGGCGGCGGCCGTCATGGAAGCCATGGGTGATCTGGACCCTCTGGTTCGTTTCGAGGTGTTCACAACCATTCCTGAATGGTTTTTTCGGGAAACGCTGAATGACCGCTTTGGATACCACGTCCTTGAAACCGACATCGGCTTCGTACAAAAAACCCCGTTTGAAGCAGATTTGAATAGGACCAAACAGGCTCTGGATCGCTTTCTGCCGTTTGCAGAGGATTGGATCCAGACGCTTGCTCGTCAGGTTCAGGAACTATCCTGCAGTCTGGTGGTGTGCGACATTTCCGCTCTTGGGATCCGCATGGCCCTGACGGCGGAAATTCCTTCGGTACTGGTGGAGAATTTTACATGGGACTGGATCTATCGCAACTATGACGATCCATCTTTGAGTCTGGAATCATACGCCGCCTATCTGAACACATGCTATCGAGCTGCAGATCATCACGTCCAGACCGAACCGATCTGCCGTCGCTATTCTGCGGATTTAACGGTCGGCCCGGCCAGCCGCAAAGCCCGGAAGAGTAGTGGTGACACCAGACGACAGCTTGGGATCAAAGCAACGAAAAAAATGATTTTGATCACCTCCGGCGGTGTACCCAAAGAGAACCCACCCACAGAGGCTCTCAAACAGTTTCCGAATATTCAATTCGTTATTCCCGGCTTGACCGAAACACTGAGCGAAGATAATGTGCTTTGCCTGACCAGCACATCTCCCTTTTTCCATCCCGACCTGGTGGAAGCGGCCGATGCGGTTATCGGAAAAGCCGGTTACAGTACCATTGCCGAAGTCTTTCATTCAGGAGTGCCCTTTGGGTATGTCCCCAGGCCCGAGTTTCCGGAGTCCAAGGTGCTTACCGATTTTATTGATACACAGATGGCGGGCATCCCGATCGATCAACCCACATTTCAGTCAGGAGCCTGGCGTGACGAACTGGAACAACTGTTGAGTATGCCTCGACGGTCACCCGGCATTCCGAATGGGGCTCAGCCGATAGCAGAGTACACGTTGAAATTGATACACTGAAACCAGATACGGTCGGCTCACACAGCCAAAGGAGAATTAAATGAAGATTCTGGGAGTTGCAGGAAGCACACGTAAGAAAGAAACATCCGGAGTATACAAACTCGTTAGCACGGTACTGGAAAATACCGGCTGTGAGTACGAACTGGTTTCCCTCCGCGGAAAACAGATATCCGGGTGTATCGCCTGCCTTGGGTGCGTCAAGGATAATGTGTGCAAAGTGGAAGATGATCTGACGCCATTAAGGGACGCTATTGCGGACGCCGACGCCTATGTGTTCGGTGCCCCGAACTACTACTCTACTTTAGGTGCGGTTTCCCATGCCTTTCTCGAGCGTTGGTTCCAGTTCCACCATCAGGAGGGGAATACACTTTGGGGCAAACTTGGCGTGGCTGTCGGCGTGGGCGGCATGAGCGGGCAGCTTCCGGCTGACGATATCGAGAGATTTTTTGCTTATAATTTTGTTGAAACCGTCGCTAAGGTAACCGGGCAGGGGGCAGCCTCCTGTTATTCCTGTGGTTACGGGGAGACCTGCAAAGTGGGAGTCCCCGTCCTGCTTCACGGACCGGAAGTTAAGATCACCGACGACATGATCCCGGATGTGAGCAAACAGCCGGATGCCATGCAGTCGGCCGCCAATGCCGGTCGTCTCCTTGGAGAACGCCTTCGTGGGGATCACGACCGTGGGAAGGTGACCCTCATGATGCAGCAGAAGATGATGGAGATGTTGGGAGAGTCCGTTTAAATTTTTTGTTTTATGAAATCCATTCAAAATTTATTTAGCCGCAGACTCACGCAGACAGACACAGACTTTTTGAGCCGAGCGACATGCTCGGCTCAAACATCTCATCGCTTCGCGAAATAGACTTGGCTTACAGTGGAAATAAACGGCATAACTTGCGAGATAAGAGGGGCAATATTCGAAGTCAACCTAGTGTTAGGGGAAGGCTTTCTTGAAAAAAAGATTCGTTTTGGATTTGCCCGAAGGGCATCGAATATAATATCCGGCCACGTCGGCCGGATATAGTCGGCGTTCGTCGAGCGAAGCTGAACGAAAGTGAAGGGAAGCGGGCGGCTAATTAAAAAATCGCTGAGTACTGATTGTACTTCTTCATGAGTTCTTCGCTCTGTTTGATGTAATCCATTGCCGTGTCGATATAGGAATCAATCTGGGCTACAAATTCATAGGGGATGTTTAAAAACTCTATCCCGTAACTCTTGCCACGCTCCGTCGTCTGGATGTTTCGAACGACGCCTTTAAATTTCAGAATCCCTTCTGCGCCAAGCACCGTAAAATCAAGGGAAACAAAATCATTCACTATAGGGGGTTTTGCCGTCAACGATGCGGTTTTTAAAAAGAGCCGGCATCCGATTTGGCTCATGTTTAGAATAATACCGTTGAAATCGGCGTCGTCAAAACGCATCAAGGCGGGGATAAAGCAGACGATTCGACGGGTTCGGCGGACACTGATGTTTTCGATGTTGGCCGGATAATCCAGAAAACACATGGGAAACAGGTCGGTTGCTATTTTAAGAACGGTCGCTTCAAATTCGTAGATTTCTCCAAGGTGCAGAAATCTGACCTGGATCGTATCCCGTTCTGAAAGGGGATACGTTTTATCAAGAGAAGCCGGTTTCTCGATGATAAGGAAACGCCCCGGCTCTTTACCGATGACATGGGTTTCGAAGGGCTCGTCTACACCTTCTATATGAATCTGAAGCGGGAATCCGATGGTAAGATTGATATCGACTCTTGGACTCGTCATGCGAACCTCCTGACGCTATCGATCAGCACGGCCTCTGCCTAAACCGCATCAAACATACCTATAATACCCTAAATTGTGGTGGATAATCAAAGAAAAAGCCCCGGAGCATTCGCTCCGGGGCTTTGAAGGGTGCTTTGATAAAGATATTTTACCTGGATATTACACCAAATCCTGAGAAGATTTCATGCTATTGTCAGGTTAGGCGGATTCTGCCACTGCGCCGGAAACCGATTCCTCTCGTGGCTTTAGCTCGATCCAGGGCTTTCCAACAGGAAGAATGTTCATACCGAATACCTGCAGGAAAATTACATGAGCCATCATGTACCATGCGCCGAGGGCACAGATGATCAGGTCGATGGCGGCAATCTTAGTCAACGCTGGGAACCCGAAATGGGCAAGATCCAACAGAATAAAGCCGATTAACAGCGTGGTAAAGGTGAATGCCATGGCGCCGTGGATCCGGAGGGCGGCAAACCACAGAATGGCGGTGTAACCGGTCCAGACAACTAGAAACCATCCAATGTCCGTTCCGGAGGATTTGTAGATTCCAAAGTGGTTGAGCAGTAAGATGATGCCCAATGAAATCCAGAATGCTCCATAAGAGACGAACGCACTGTAACCAAAATTGTTATTGCACTTGAATTCCTGGAATCCGGCTATCATCTGCGCCATACCGCCGAATACAAGGCCCAGCGCGACAACCGGTCCGATACCGACCCAACCCAGATTATGAAACTGTAAAAGCAACGTGGTGAGGCCGAAACCGGCAAGACCGACAACCGCTGGATTACCTTGACTCGCTTGACTCATTGATATGTACTCTCCTTCTGAAAATGGTGATTATAGCTGTTGCCAAAAATATGTTCCGTTTGAGAACAGAATCAGGCCGGTGCGGTGCCCGGCCCTGCGTTACGGCTTTCCTGGGGCGGGGCACTGCACCCGCCCACAGTGGCCGTAAGGTTAGCACCCGTTGAATCGGAACGGAATTCTGGCAACCCCTATAACAAGTTAAAACCTTGGCACAGGGGCCGTCCCTGTACCTTAAAATGAGCCCGGGGGAAGCATTAATTGCTCATCTTTTAACCCGTCCCTCTTGATAAGCTTTCCCCCCATAGGATTGCTTCCCCTGGGCGAATCGAATTTCATTTATGCGGATCGCCTTCACTGAACCCGGTTCAGCTGTTTGGCAAAAAAAATCGATCACATACCGATGAAAGAAGTGCTTCAATTCAAGAACTCCCTGAAGATCAGCAAACTTTGTGCCAGCATCAAATGTTTTTGCAAGATCCTGAAATATCGTATTAAAAACTGAAATTGCATGGCGCCAAAGTCCTGAGCAGGCATACAATAAAAGTTGTGGCTGTGGTGGCGATTCACTCATACATGCTGTAGAAACAGGCAGTTAAAGGCGGTTGTCTTAGGTTGTGATTACAACCATGGTTGTGCGGGTACATGCGAGGGTTTGTGACTCAATTCACCATTTGGAGCGCTTTCCTTGGTTGAATCCGTCGGTGGCCTTCGTGTATAACGCTTCCACTTTCACATTCTGGAAGACCATATTCAAGGAGAGTATGCGAATGAACCGCTTTCTCATGATCGATGTGGGAGCCGGGACCATGGACATTCTGTATGTAGACCGGGAATCCGGCGGATGTTATAAGGCGGTTGTTGCATCGCCTGTCCGGACCATTGCGACAGATGTCGAAAAAACACCGGGAGATCTGCTGGTTACGGGCGGTGAGATGGGGGGCGGCCCGGTTTCGCAGGTTCTGATTCACCGAGCCGGAGAATCCCGTGTGGTTATGTCGGCGTCGGCAGCCGCCACACTTCATCACGACCTAGAAAAAGTCAGATCATGGAACATCGAGGTCGTGGACAATGACGAAGCGACATATTACCAGAAAAAAAAATCCTTTTCCCATATTACCCTTGGCGACCTGGAGCCGGAACGATTGAACCGGATCATTAACGGATTCGGAGTTCCGTTCAGCTTCGATGTGGTGGCGTTTTGCGCCCAGGATCATGGAATTCCTCCCAAAGGAGAGTCTCATCTCGATTTTCGGCACAGAAAATTCCGGGCCCGGCTGGACCGGAACCCCGTTCCCCAGGTCCTGCTTTTTGGCAGCAACGATATTCCTGAAGAACTGAACCGACTCCGATCGGCCGCAGCAGTTGCCTCCACCCTGCCGACGGAAGAAATTTATGTCATGGACAGCGGCATGGCGGCTATCCTGGGGGCCTCAATGGACCTGGCGTGCATCGGGAAAGAACGTCTGATCCTGATGGATGTGGCCACCTCACACACTGTGGTGGGTGCCCTGGAGAACGGGGAAATCGCCGGAATCGTGGAATATCACACCCATGATTTGACTCGGGATCGGCTTGAAGAACTGATCGTGGACCTGACAGACGGTAGACTGACCCATGACGCGATTTTAAAAGAGGGGGGGCACGGCGCCTATATCCGAAAGCCCTTCGGCTATGCCAACGCAGAGATTCTTCTCGCCACCGGTCCAAAACGGGAGCTGATCAAAGGCTCTCAACTACCGATTGTTTGGGGCGCTCCGTTGGGGGACAATATGATGACCGGCACCGCCGGTCTGCTACAGGCGGTCTGCTGGCGCAAAAGATTGGATTTCTGGTCTTCTTCGCGCTTGTAATTTCAGTGATATGCGAATAACATTTTTGCGAGATTTGATCTGGGGGATTTTTCAAAGGCTTACTTCACCTGATTCATTTCGATAAAAGGAGGGGGACCATGAAACGAAACGTTTTATTCATTACCCTGTTGGTCCTGGCAATGGCTGTTGGCGGGATTTCAACGGTTTATGCCAAGACCTACAAGCTGACCTATAGTTGTTTCTTTCCGCCCACCCATGTTCAGAGCAGGCTGGCGGATGCGTGGTGCCAGGAAGTCGAGAAACGGACCAACGGCCAGGTGAAAATCGATTACTTCCCCGGACAAACGCTGACCAAAGCCAGACAGGTATATGATGGTACGGTGCAGGGATTGTCGGATATCGGTTTCTCGGTTTTTGCTTACACCCGTGGTCGATTTCCGGTTATGGCGGCCGTTGACCTGCCGCTGGGTTATGCCAGTGGCGTTGCCGCAACTCAAGTGGTCAACCGGGTTTACGATAAATTCCAGCCCAAAGAACTCGACGACGTCCAGGTCATGTACCTTCATGCCCACGGCCCGGGATTGATTCATACACGGGACAAGGCGATTCGAAAGATGGAAGACATCAAAGGGCTGAAATTCAGAGCCCATGGGACCAGCGCGCTGGTGATCAAGGCGCTGGGAGGCACACCGGTGCCGAAGCCGATGCCCGAGTCCTATGAAATGCTTCAGAAAGGCGTCGTGGATGGGGCGGTTTATCCCCTGGAGGCGAACAAAGGATGGAAGTTGGGAGAGGTCTGCCATTACTTTACCGGCGCATTCAGTGCCGCCTATGCCACCTCATTTTTTGTCGTCATGAACAAAGACCGATGGAACTCCCTTCCAGCCGGCGTTCGAAAGACCATTCAAGCGATCAACAAAGAATGGGCCGTAAAACATGGCCAGGCCTGGGACAGCAGTGATATGGCAGGGATCAAGTTTTTCATGAATCAAAAGGGTCAAGCCATCGGTCTCGACGCGAAAGAGCAGGCCCGCTGGCAAAAAGCGGTCTCACCCATTATTGATGACTACGTGGTAAAGGCCAATGGAAAAGGGCTGAACGGTCGGCAGATCGTCGATTTCATCAAACAGAATTTAGACGAACTGCAGTAACCCACGATTTCAGAGGGGGACCCGCTGTTGCGGGTTCCCCTTTTCTATTCGACGAATTCAGAGGTTGCCTCTTTAAAGGATGATTCGGTTTTCATAACAGTAAAGGTATAGCGGCATGGTGTGGAAAGCTCTTCAGCATATCCGGGGGGGGCTGAAACTTCTCGGGGCGGTGTGCCTCATGGGGATGACCCTGTTGACCTGCGCCGATGTTATTGGGCGATATCTGGGGCACCCCATATTCGGCTCCGTGGAGCTTGTCGGGTTTATGGCAACCATGGCCGTTGCGTTCGCATTGCCTTATACACATGAGGTCAGAGGCCACATCGGGGTAGAAATTCTGGTACAAAATTTCTCAAAGCGTACCCAGGCCATCATCGACATCGTTACCAATTCCATTGCTTTAGCCTTTTTTGTCATCGTTGCGTGGCGGATGACCGTGTATGCCCGCACCATTCAAAAATCCGGAGAGGTTTCCATGAATCTCGAGTTTCCGGAGTATACTATCATCTTCGTCACGGCGTTCTGCTTTCTGGTCTTCTGCCTGACCATTGTAGAAGATCTTCTCACCACCATCAGGCAACTGCCTGCAAAACAATGAGCCCTACTCTGATCGGTATCATCGGTATCCTAATTATGCTGGCGGTATTCATGACCCGCATGCCAGTGGCATATGTGATGGCCTTGGTGGGATACGTGGGGTTCAGCGTCATGATTTCCGGTAAGGCCGGGTTGACCCTCCTGTCGCGGAATATCTATGAGACTTTTTCCTCCTACGGCTTGACAACGATTCCGCTGTTCATTCTCATGGGGCAACTGGCGTTCAACAGCGGCATCGGACGGCGTCTGTACGACACGGCCTACAAGTTCATCGGCAGCACCCGGGGCGGTTTGGCCATGGCCACGGTGACGGCCTGCACCGCTTTTGGGGCGGTGTGCGGTTCGAGTCCGGCGACGGCCGCAACCATGGGAACGGTCGGACTGCCTGAAATGAAACGCTATGGATACGCCGATGAGCTGGCTTCCGGTTCAGTGGCTTCCGGCGGCGGGCTCGGCATGATCATGCCGCCCAGTGTGGTGCTCATTGTCTACGGCGTGCTGACAGAACAGTCCATCGGTGCCCTGTTCGTGGCCGGTGTCCTGCCGGCCATCGTCATGACGATTCTGTTTATCCTGTGCATTTTAATTCAGTGCCGCATCTTTCCGGATCAGGGGCCTCCCGGCCAGACATACTCCTGGTCTGAGAAGATTCGTTCCCTGGGCGGGATGGGCGATACGCTGCTGGTCTTCATGCTGGTCATGGGGGGGCTGTTTTTCGGATTCTTCACGCCAACCGAGGCGGCTGCCGTGGGGGCATTTGGTGTTCTTGCGGTATCCGTCATTCGCAGGCAAATCACATGGGAAGGTTTTGTCAAATCCCTCTATGAGACACTGAGAACCTCCTGCATGGTCATGCTCCTGATCGCCGGTGCCGTCGTGTTCGGAAAGTTTCTGGCCGTCACCCGGATACCGTTTGACATTGCCGCCTGGGTCGGCGGATTCGATTTGCCGTCCCCCGTGATTCTGGCTGCCATCGTGGCAGTCTATCTGGTGGGCGGTTGCGTCATGGATGCGCTGGCGCTGGTCATGCTGACCATCCCAATTTTCTATCCGGTTGTCCTCGACCTTGGTTACGACCCTGTCTGGTTCGGTATCATCATTGTGCTGGTAACCCAGATGGGGGTGATTACACCCCCGGTCGGCATCAACGTGTATGTCGTCTACGGCGTGTCCCAGAGTGTTGTCGGAGGGATTCCCCTGGAGAGAATTTTCAAGGGCATCCTGCCGTTCCTGATTGCGGTGATCATCGGCACCATTATTATGGTGATCTTCCCGGAAATCATTCTTTTCTTGCCGAATATAATGTATTAATTTGGTGGATCGTGTTTAGTGTTTTGTATTTGGTTTTTTGGATTCACCGTAATGTGTGCCAGATCAAACGGAGAAATATCTTTCCAAAAGCACAGTTAACTGCACCACGAAGCGCACGAAGGGATTTATTCAAGGTTTATTTTCTCTTTATGAGCGTTGTGCCCTTTGTGGTTAAAATTTGGTTCAATGACCTGACACCGGATACCAAACACCAAAAACTAAAAACCAAATACTATGTAGTTTTCCAATGTCCGAATACTGGAATCCTTTTCTGGAGACGCTCCCTCAAGAGAAGATCCGCGAACTGCAGCTGAAAAAGTCTCAGCGGATTTACCAGTGGGCGTTCGCCCTTTCCAAATTCCACCGGGATCTTTACCAGGCGGCCGGGCTTAACCCGGATGGCATCCGCCGTTTCGAAGACATCCGCAGCGTACCAAAAATAGAAAAATCAATGATGCAGGGCATTCAATGCAAAGAGCCGTATCCCTATGGCGATGCCCTGTGTGTCCCTCTGGAGGACATTACCGCCTTCCGGCAAACCAGCGGCACCACCGGACAACCGGTGTATCAGCCGGACACATGGCAGGATTGGGAATGGTGGACGGAATGCTGGTGCTACATTCTCTGGTCCCAGGGGTACCGACCCCGGGATCGGGTGTTTATCCCGTTTGGATATAATGTGTTCGTGGCATTCTGGGCGGGCCATTACGCGGCGGAAAAGATCGGTTGTGAGGTGGTGCCGGGCGGCGTGCTCGACACCCAAGCCCGGATTCTAAAAATTCAGGAACTTAAGGCGACTGCCATGATGGGGACACCGACCTACATGCTGAACATGGCGGACATTGCCATAACTAAAATGGGAATTGATCCGGCAGGATTGGGCATCCGAAAAATTACCTGCGCGGGCGAGCCCGGTGCCAGTATATCAAGCACCAAAAAACGGATGGAAAGCGCCTGGGATGCGAAGGTGTATGATCACGCCGGAGCGACCGAGATCGGCGCCTGGTCCTATGAGTGTCGCCATCAGCCGGGCGGACTGCATGTTAATGAAGCCTTCTTTCTGGTGGAGATTGAAGACCCGGAGACAGGAGAGATCATCGAAGGAACCGGGCAGCGGGGGAAAATGATTATAACGGCATTGGATCGCTTCGGACAGCCCTGTGTCCGATTCGACGCGAAGGATATCATCGAGTGGAGTCCGGATCCATGTCCCTGCGGCCGGACGTTTCGGGTGATTCAGGGTGGTGTGGTCGGGCGTGCCGATGATATTACCAAGGTCAAAGGCGTGCTGCTGGCTCCGGCCGCCATTGAAGATGTGGTCCGGAGCATTGACGGCCTGGGAGACGAGTATGAGGTGATCGTCGACCGGCTCGGCGATAAGGATCGCATCAAGCTTAAGGTGGAACTGAATCCCGGAGCTGAAGACAAAGAAAAACAGATCGAGACCCGACTCAGGGAGCAATTGAGGCTGAAGACCAACCTCGGTTACAGGATCGAGTTCTACGATTACGGGCGTCTACCGCGGTACGATGTCAAATCGAGGCGCTTTAAAGATTTGAGGAAGAAAAAATAAAATGGATATAAATAAACTGCATGAAAAAATTTCCCGGCTTAGAGAGGCTGCCGAGGATCTCCAGCTTTCCGGTACCGGAATCCCATGCATCGAGCGGAATGTAATCCGACTGCTTGCCTGTGTGAAGATGATGGAGCTGGGCATCTCCGATGTCGCTGAACTCATCGGAGATGCCCAATAAATAAAGCTATCGCCTTATGACTTCTGGTATTCCCTCTGCGTGCACTGCGTCTCTGCGTTGAGCACCATTGTTTCTTATACTCTTCTGGCGGTAGCTACAGCCCCTGACCGCCCTGAGTCGAATATCACGAAAATCACCAGAACCTGCAAGGAGCCTTGGACATGAATGACCATTCCGAGTTTCTAAAGCGAGAAGACTGTATTCTGCTCCTGGTCGACATCCAGAAAACGCTGTTCGATCTTTGTGTCGACAAAGATCTCGTGCAGAAACACGTCACCGCGTTGATCGATATCTGCCGAATGCTGAACATACCGATCGTTTTTACCCAGCAGAACCCGGACAAAATCGGGCCTTTCCTCCCGGAGTTGGTTGCCCTCGCGAAAGATGCGCCTGTCTTCGATAAAATGGAATTCAGCTGTTTTCAAAACGAAGAAATTGATCGGGCCGTTGCTTCCCTGAAGCGCCGAACCCTTTTGCTGGCAGGCATCGAAACCCACATATGCATCTGTCAGACCGGGCTGGATGCCGTGCGAGCCGGGTATCGCGTCCACGGAGCATCGGATGCCATTACCTGCAGAAGCCAATCGAATAAGATCATCGGGCTGGACCGCCTGGCAAAGGCCGGGGTCGTCATGAGTTCGACGGAAATGATCATCTTCGAACTGCTGAATCGCGCCGGAACGCGAGAATTTCGTGAGGCCTTGCCGGTTCTCAAAAAACTGTGATCTATACAGATTGAGGCATTTGACCGACATGTTCATCAACCCGCTGAGCTCATAACGGGAGGCTCGTCGCCGATGTCTCTTTTTTAACCGCACGGATTGACTCCAAGCGGGAAGGGAAAGGCGGCCTTTTCAGTGCGATATAAGGCGAAACACGCGTGAAAGGGCACCTCTGATTTTGGATTGACGTTCTGACAAAAATTCGGTGTCGGCATTTTGAAACAGTTCCGGACGTTTCTCCAGAACCAACCGTGCCGCCAACTCGGCAGCCCTGCCTGTAAATTCTGCACAGTGCTGGTGATGCGCTTGCTTATCGTGCCTGACGCTTCGCGATAGGGCCCGGCAACAGGTCGATCCATATTCTGCTTTGAACGCATCGTGCAGTTCCCGCGAATTTTCCCGCATCTCTTTCCGGTGACGATAGGGATGATCTTTTCCCAGCAACAATCCGGACCCGAGGACGGCACCGCTCACGGCGCCGCACATGCACCCGCTATTTCCCATGGCCTCTGAAAAAGGGGCGGCCATGGCAATCGCCTGAGCTTCTGTCAGCCCGCCATTGAGACCCTGATTCAAGGCGACCATGACCGCTTCGGCACACAATAACTGACGGGTTTCATACAGGTTCAGGGCACGTTCCCGTATCTGTGCAATGAGATCTTCCTCCGGCGATGTATGCTGTTTTTTCTGGTTCATTTGGTAACGAAGTGCTGTAGGGCTCCGACGGGCTCCCTATGATCATAAGATCACACCATTATATTGTATTCAACAAATGAGACAACCCGTGCCTGAAGGTTACGGTTTGATGTTACTCTATGTTGGCGACCGGGTACTCCGCCCCTTTCCTAGCAAAGATGCCACCGGGGTATCGGTACACATTTTTGTAACCGAGCTTTTTGGCCCACGCCGCTCCGTTGTGGCTGCGGGTACATTTCACAAAGCCACAATAAATCACAAGTGTTCTGTTTTTATCACGTCCAAGCAACTTAGTATAATCATTTTGGCTTTTCCCGGCGGTTTTCTTGGCATCCCATGTTTTCATTTCAGGGATGGGAAAGAGAAACTGCACCGCTCCCGGGAGATGCTGTTTTTTGTAGCTGTCCTCAAAGGGCATCGTGTCAACGATTATCATGTTTTTACCGTCGTCGATCCATTGCTTGAGCTCTTCAGTGGTCACCACATCATAGTCACCCCGCTGGACCTCCCGGACCAGCTTCACTGCGCCGGCTTCCTTTTCCACTTCTTTCTCGAACTTGTTGTCAAGAAAGGCCATGGCGGGAGTTGCAGGCCCGATAACAAGAGCGCATACCAGTATGAGCTTCGAAAGCGATTTACACATACGCATCCTCCGTTCTCCTTTTCTTCCGTACAGTTTTAATAAATGTTGATATTTTTATCGGTTTGATGTCGTGGTAGCGGCGCCATAAAAACACAAAAATCACTCCGGTCAGCATGACAAGATCGCGATACAGGGTCCCTCTGAGACCATGAAAAGCCTCGGCTTCCGGATCTTCCGGTCCGAAACACCCGCAGTCGATGTCCAGCCCCATATCAACCCCGTATGCTAGTATGACGATAAACGTCACCAGCAGGCCGGCGATAATCGAGAGGCTGCCTTCAATATCGAAAAGCAGGCCGATGCCGGCAACCACCTCCAATGCCGGCAGGGTAATGGCAACGGGTATCAGCAGGCTAACGGGTAAGACACCGTATGCTTCTATCAGGACGGCAAATACCTGGGGTTCCATCAGCTTGATGCTGCCGGCATAGATGAACACTGCCCCAAGTCCCCAGCGGCATAGCTTGTAGCTTAGGTCTGATTTCTTTCCGTACATGGTTTTCCCTCGGCTTTATCCAGCTTCATAAGCGTTCTCAGAACCGTTGTATCGGGCGGTACTGCTCCAGACAGATACCGAGTGCTGTATTTGCTTATTGGTTGAATTTGACCGGCCTTAGATCTTTAGCCATGTATACCCAACACGGTGGACGGGCATTTAAAAGCTCGGGTCGGAGGAACTAAAAAACGAATATAACTGGGATGGTGTGTTGAGGCGATTTCTTGAAAAGATTTGTCATGGAAAAATCTTAATATGTCAAATTGATAATTTTAATGGCTGCTGCCATCCGAATTTAGTCCTTCTATCCGGCCTCGCCTGAGCAGACAGTCCTCCGGATGGAATTTTCATCATTTATTAGTTGCGTCTTGAGAAAGGAGTCGGGTTTTGATAAAGGCATGCAACAAAGTTGCATTTGGCATGAGTGTACCAGAATCGTCACCGGAGGCCCAATAAAAATGACCCATCACATAGCGAAAACCTTTGTATTCATTATGATATCGGCTTCTTGTAACGTGGCGGGATTCGCTGCCGACAAGATTCCGGTATTCGTGAGCATCGTTCCCCAAGCATATTTTGTGGAACAAATCGGCAAAGAGCTAGTGGACGTCCGGACCATGGTAGAGCCTGGGGCGAGCCCCCACACCTACGAGCCGAAACCGGGTCAGATGGTTGCCCTATCTGAAGCCAGACTTTATTTTGCCATCGGAGTCATGTTTGAGAAGGCTTGGCTGGATAAGATTGCCGCCACCAATCCTGAGATGAAAGTGGTACATACGGATGAAGGGATCGTCAAGATTCCCATGGCGGTCCATCATCACCATGATGAGGAAGAGGCGCATGAGGTCCATGAAAGGGACGCAGATCCAGACGGGCACGGTATCCTCGACCCACACATATGGCTATCACCCCCCTTGGTAAAGGTTCAGGCTCAGGCAATCCTGAACGCCCTGCTAGAAATAGACCCGGATCATCGTGACGTCTACGAGGCCAACTTCAACGCGCTTATAGCGGAAATTACCGCTCTGGATCTCGATCTCCGGCATATTTTCAAAGGCCAAAACGGACTCCGGTTTATGGTATTTCACCCGGCCTGGGGATATTTTGCACAGGCCTACGGGATTCAACAGGTGCCTATTGAGGTCGAAGGTAAAAATCCCAAGCCTTACCAGTTGAAAGAGGTAATAGAACATGCCAGGGAGAACGGCATCGAAGTAATCTTTGTCCAACCCCAGTTTTCAACCAAAAGCGCCAAGGTTGTCGCCAGCGAAATCGGAGGACAGGTTGTCTTTGCGGATCCGTTGGCAGGTGATTGGCTTGGGAATTTACGTGAGGTTGGTAAGAAATTCAAAGCAGCTTTGCGGTAGAACCTATCTCAAAATTGCATCTAATGGCCTATGGCAGCGTTGCGGGCCGGCGAAAAATGCTCACGTACTATCGTGTACGCTCCGCTTCTTCGCCGTCCCACGCCTTGCCCTGAACCATGATCTACATTTTTGAGATAGGTTCTAAGCTATCTAGTGAGTAAACTATTGCTATTTTGAAGAGGTATATACCTTATCTAAATTTTGAATATTCTGCTCCATCATCGTGATGAAATCCCCCTGTTCCGGCACATTCCCGCAGGGATCGAAAACCACGCTGTTGAGTCCCATGGATTTAAGTGCTGAAACGATTGCCGGGTCGGGCGTGCCCTCCCAGAGCATCCATTTGGACGGATGCTCCTTCAAAATGGCCTTGAAATGTATCCACTGGCGATCATCTGGAAACTCCTCGGGTTCCCAATGAACACTCTTGAGGTTCATTCCGTAAGCCCCAGACAGATAATCATAGACCGGGTGGGAGGCTATCAGGGGTATATCCGGATTCCGATCCACGATGTTCCGGATGGCCGAATCGAGAGCCATAAGATCCCTGTGAATAGAGCGGAAGTTTTCCCGAAACACCTCACGGTGTTGCGGCGATTTTCGACTGAGAGCCACAGCAATGGCTTCTGCCTGTTGTACCGCGAGGGTGAAATCGAGCCAGGTGGTAAAGGCAATCTCCCCGTGGGAATGATTATCTCCCGGACCGTGCGTGTGGGTGACGGATCCTTCGGTGTTGACATAGCGATCCCTAAATTGTCGTGAAGTGTTTACGAATCGGGAACGTGGCAGAGAGACTTTCTCAACCCATTTTGCATAGCTCGCACCATTAAGGACGATCAGGTCGGCTTTCTGGTAGTCGGCGATCGTTTTAATATCCGGTATCCAGTAAGCAGGATCGACATCTGGAGGAGCTGGAAAGGTGACTTTGACATGTTCGGCACCGATCCGTTCGGCAAAATATTTCAATGGATAATTAACGACATAGACATTCAATGGCTCATCGGCGACAAAAGTACGTTGGGTTATCGAACTCGCTATAAAGGCTATTGCAACCAAGAACAATACTCTTAAACTCAGCTTCAAATTCATTTCCTTATAGTAACTATTAAACATTTTATAGCCGTCCGCTCACTTCATTCGCTCGATGAACGCAGACAATCGCCGGCCGACATGGCCGGCGATTATACTCGATGCCCTTCGGGCAATTCCAATGGTCTTTATCGCGAAGCGATGCCAACTTTGAGCCGAGCATGTCGCTCGGCTCAAACGTCTGTGTAAGTCTGCGTGTGTCTGCGGCTAATAGTTTTTAAAAATTACTTCATTAGCGGATAAACAGCATTCTAACCAGGTCATTGGCATACAGGTTTACCGCGAACATGAATACTCCGCAGATAAATCCACTCACCAGAGTTATTAGAATTATTTCCGCAGCCACCAGCCGTGTGATCGTCATCCGGCTGCAGCCAAGCTTGAAGATGGTCTGAATCTCCCGCTGCCGCAGACGCAAGGAAAGGGCAAACACCAAAATAATGGCCAGAACGGTTGCCAGGGCGACCACTGAGATAACGGCATCCATCACGTTTTTGATTCGAAAGATGTTCTGTAGCAGCCCGTCGATGACTTCCTCAGGGCGCGCAATCTGCTGGGATTCGTCTTTCGACAGATAACGCCCCTGAAGAATGGTTCCGGACTTTTCGTCGAAAGGCACGGCGATCACAGCAGTAATAGGATAAACGCTTGTGTCGCCGTGAAAATGAAAAGAGTCTATGTTTTTGTCCGTGATTTCCGTGTAGTGATAGAGTTTGGCGGTTGCCGCCACGTTGGATTCGGTGCGTTTCATGACCAGGGTCGGGTCATTCAACTTCGTCACGTCCTGGTGGCCGTGGCCCAGCCCCTGGATTACCCAGGCGGTCTTCAGATCGACGAACACCGCCAGGTCATCGGATGAGTGGGATCTGCTGAGCACCCCGACGATGTTCATTTTCAGGGGGTATACGCCGGCAAGGTCGAAGAGACTTTCTGGGGAGGAAACCAGGCTATCTCTCGGTCCCAGGTCCAGGCGTTCGGCCGCTTCTGCTCCCAGGACGCATTCTCCCAAAACGGCCATCTGTCTGCCCTCTTTGATTTTCAGGTCTCGAAAATCAAAGTAGTCCAGCGTGGTCCCCACGATAGGATTTCCGCGGGCTTCAAATCGAACATACATCGGTATGGGCAAAGCCAGATCGGCGTTCTCGACCCGTTCCGAAGCATCCATGGCGATGAGTTCCGGCACCTCGTCATCGAAGTAAAGCGTATTCATTACCAGGTCCAGAGAACTGCCCTTGGCACCGATCACGAGCGGTGTGGTTGTCGCCCGTGACATAAGCTGCCGTTCACTCTCGTCGAGGAGAAGTTGGAGGGAGAGCGGGAGAAAGGCAATCAAAATGATGCAAGCCACCAGAACGAGGGTCTTGATTCGATTATAGGCGATATAACGCCAGGCGATGTAAAGGGAATCCATCATAGCGATTTTGGATTTTGGAATCCGGATTTTGGATTATTAAGTTCGAAATTGATAAATAGGCGTTAGAGTTTTTTCCTTGTGGTTCTGATTGATGACACCATGATGGCTACTATTTCATCACTACTTTCCTTAATCAAAGTGTCGAGGGACGGATGGTTACTGATGTCCATTTCTTTGATCAACTCAAGCCAGAACATGGTTTCATCGGCTTCTTCCTCAACGATAGCGAGCTTTGAAACAAATTCGGCTTTCGATCTCCCTCGACAAGCCGCCCGGTAGTTGGCGGCAACCGATGTTCCTGATCTAAACACTTGGTTGCCAATCAACCTTCCTTCTCGATTGTTTGGTAGTGTTCTGCTTAAGTGAATTATGTTCTTGGCAAAATTCTTAGTACGTCTTTTAAGCTGTGTTTCGCTCATGATTCCCCTCCCGGTTCCATGGATTTTATTCTTTAGCCTCTTGAGGGGGGAACTGCCTTAATTCCAAAATCCAAAATCTAAAATCCAAAATCATATACCTTCAGCATTCCGAAAGTTAGTGAAGTCGAAAACCCGATCAAATCTGTCCAGCAGTTCATGATCGTGAGTTACTGCAAGTAACGTAGCATCCTGTTCTGCGACGGCATTAAACAGCAAATCCAGAATGCGCGTCTTGTTTTCCGGATCCAGGTTGCCGGTGGCCTCATCTGCCAGGATCAGTTTCGGCTGGGGCAGCAGCGCCCGACAAATAGCGGCACGCTGTTTTTCTCCCTGGGAGAGATCGTTGGCTCGACGATCTAGCTTGTCCCCGATGCCCATGGCCGCAGCAAGACCTTCAGCCCGCTTCCGCACCGATGTGTCCAGTGTCAGGGCATCTGTGATGCGAAAGGGGTGCAGGATGTTGTCCATGACATCCAGGTAGTCGAGAAGCTCGAAATCCTGAAATACAAATCCGATGGTGGTGATCCGGAATCTTCGGCGCTGGGAATCGTTGAGCTGGTTAACGGAAATATTGCCGACGGTGATGTCGCCGCTTGTCACTGGGATAATTCCCCCGATCAGGTTCAGGAGGGTCGTCTTCCCGGTGCCGCTGGGACCGATGACAGCGACTTTCTCGTTCTGGGCAACCAGAAAGTCCGGGATGGCTAAATGAAAATTCCCGGTAGGATACGAAAACTCTAAATCATTGATTGAAATCATATCGATTCGAGATTTACCATTTATTCATGCGATGCATCAATACTCCAAAATCCGCAATCCGCAATCCGCAATCCGCAATCCACAATGTTAATGGGCCAGCTTTAACAAAATCACTCCGCCGATGATCAACATCACCGCAAAGATTCGTAGTGCTCCCACCGGGTCGCCATAGAGAAATATACCGAGTACAAACGTCCCGGCGGCGCCGATGCCGGTCCACACGGCATAGGCGGTACCCATGGGAATATGGCGCTGGGCCAAGAACAGCAGGTATCCGCTGATCAGCATGCAAAGCCCGGCAAAAACTACGCCCATCAAGGTTTTTCCGGGAGTCTGTGCCATTTTCAGCCCAACGGGCCACCCGATTTCGAACAGCCCGGCCGAGATCAAGTACGCCCAAGCTAAACCCATCATGGTGAAACGCCTCCGTTCTAGGTGATTTGTGTAGGGTCGAGAACCAAATTTTTATGGCCTTGGAAAACGGTCGATAAGGAAAATGAGTTCACCTAAAGGCTGAGTCAAGTCGATTTCTGCCCCTTGAATCCTGCCCTGTTCGTGCTCAATGTTATTTAGATAATTTTCTAGTTTCTCAAATATGTTAATAAGATCACAGGGCACTACTGTCCGGTTTATTTTTCAGAAATCTTGAGAACTATTTGTAATCAAACAAAATATTAACCATTCAGGTTGTTATCGACTTGAATTTACATCGCTCGCCAGTCTATGCCTTTCGCCAACGTCC
>Ga0209780_1000382_pt1 | contig 22949 bp, 16 predicted proteins | sample WorMetexBAHAMAS2_FD_187384 | JGI IMG/M metagenome (GOLD analysis project Ga0209780, IMG submission 187384) | Marine gutless worms symbiont microbial communities from Max Planck institute for Marine Microbiology, Germany - Inanidrilus exumae... | ecosystem: Host-associated > Annelida > Digestive...
GATATTTAGAGATAATTATAATCGTTATATCTTCAGCTGTGTTTTCCTTTATTTTTTTATTTTTTCCGGGTGCATTACGTTAAAGTGGTTGAAGATATACCCCAACTCTGAGTGACAAAAATGTAGCCCAAAGCATCTGTGCAAGACAATAAAATGTAACCTTTTTTTCTGAACTAAGTGGCTGTCTGTGCTGTCTGTAACCACCGACTTTCTATTTGAGTGTGACATTTTGATGTTTTTTAACCTGAATGAGATTTCATGTTTCACGAAACTCTTTGCCGTGTTTTTGCAATCAATGTTGTCTCTTCATCTTAATTAGATGACTCTGAAAGATGTAATAATAATAGAAGTAACTAGAAGGGCTCAGTAGATTACATACCCCTCACCAATCTTTGACCTTGACCTTCCAAAATTTAATCACTTCGTTTCCTGCGGCCAAGGGTATGACTGACCAAGTTTGGTGACAATCGGACTTGAATTAGCGCCGTGAAGTTGTTCACAGACATATATCTACCTACATACCGACTTTGGTGAAAACATAACCTTCCATCACCTCTGGTGGGGGAGGTAATAATAGTAATAATCTTTATTCGTGATAGTATTTTATATTGTCTCTAAACTACAGTGTTTTCGGAATTTAGTTTAAATGAACTAAAAGAACACCACATCAACTTGACAGTAGTTTATTTTCCTGCTTTGTGTTCGTTAGCAGTCTGCGAGAAAGAAGATGCTGAAGATTTTGAAAGTTTATCTTGAAATGATTGCTGCTGGATCTGAACGTTTGTGGTCCCTCACTTCTGAACTCAGCGCTGCTAAACAGACAGAAACTGAGTCCGATGAATATTCCGATGATTTCGACCACTTTGGGACAAGTTTTTTGCAGTCGTCGGAGGAAGAGCATTACGGTCGTCTGATTTGCAGGATATTTCTGAAAGACTGCTTAGTGGAACTGTTGATAATGCATCTGACCAGCTGTTGTCGTACGGCACATGTCAGGGACAGTGAGCCGACAAAAACACTGTGGAAGCTTGCAAATCTTGTCGCACAGATGCTGGCAAAGTTTGCAGAAAATATTGTAAATCGGCTTCCGGCAGATAGCAAGCATAGAGTCGAGATCAGTGAGCATTGGAGCGAAAGATTGATGACTCTGTTGGCAGACGAACAACTTGACGATTTTGTTTGTTTGGCAGATTTTGTTGACATCATGAATTCGTTTGTGCCAATTACGTCTCTGTCGATGCTTGAACGATTGATGGTTTTGCTTCTGCAGTCACCAGAGAAGTGTGTTTCTGAACAGTTGGAAGAAGGCTCGAGAACGTTATCGCATCGCGGAAGGCTATTGGTTTACGTGCTGCAACATATACTTAACCGCCTCGTTTTCATACAGCCGCAAGTATTAATCGGCATGAGCATGGGACTGTGTAAGATTTTAAAACTTGTTCCGTTCGATTCCACGATTTGTAGTTCACTGACAGTACTTGCTAAGCAGATGCCGCTGTTTGCCTTGAATATTAAACCGGCTGTAGTGTCTTCGCTGCTGAAATCTGGCATGCAACCTTCACTGAATTTAATGATGTCCTTAGCAGTGGACAACGAACACTGTAAACAGTTGATGTTTGATTGGTTTGCGACACACAAGATTTGGAAACGTGAAGAACGTTTGGATCTCTATGTAGATGCAGTTTCATTCATACTGAAAGCTTGCCAGAAAGGTTAACTTTGTTACAGCATTACGTATTTCATCTAGATTTCTAATGGTGTTGTAGTTTATTACTGACCCACCTACACATAGTGTAGGGGACAGACTAGTAACGGTTGCTGGCGTGTGTCGTCGTCGTCTGTCGTCATCTGTAACGCTCGCATATGCAGTGTAACTCACCAGGGGGGCAGCATGCATGGTGGGCCAGTAGTGTTGTAGGTACTAGAAGCTGCATGATAGAGTTTTCTCTACTCGTATTTAATGTCGAACAACATAATCACAGTTATTTATATTTATTGAGTATTCTACCATAGTAAAGTTATCTGTTTACTTTGCACATTGTAGGGGTGCAAAGTATTGTGGTCAGCATGTATGTTTGTCTGTTTGTCTGTGTGCACACGTAACTGAGAAACCTCATGTCCAAATTTTACTAAATCTTCTGTGCATGTTTCCTGTGGCCATGGCTCGCTTCTCTGCGGTAGGCCAGAATCAAACATGATGCATATGTTTCATCCAGTTTTCCAGGTGGCAGCGTGCGGGGGGGCGAAGTTTGACTGCATCTTATTTGCATATGACTTTGTTGCACCGATTGTGTGAGTGTAGATAAGTGGGAATACTACGACATACAATATTAGTCTATGGTCAGTTTTTGGTCAGTCCACTCCTGTTGTTGCTCGGTATTACTATCCGGATCACACCAGTTAAGCAGCTCAGTATGCCCCACTCAAGTACTGCTGCTGCAAATTCAGTTAAGGTCAAGGAACTGTTATATGTACACTACCAAGGACCAAAATGATGATCATCCTACATGGAAATAGCCAACTTTTGCTGGTATGTTGCTTTGAAGTTGTTTTTCTTCAGTTAAATTTATTTTATGGGTTGCTGTGTGTTTTAGATGGAAACAGCCTGGGCCAAGATATATACGAGGTCTACTGGCCATATCTTGTGATGAGCTTTGGAACTGTTAGCCGAGTTTCAACTACGCAGGAGACGACGTTACTGCTGTACTTGGCACAGCACTTTGCTACTGCTGGTGATTTGTTCATGATATTTCATTTACACGGCTAATTTGCCAGACACTACAGCCCCCGACGAGCATATATCATTGAGTTGTGTATGGGAATGGTGAAGGCGGGAATCCCGCGACTTTTGCCAGAAATCTGTGAGGATGGGGAGGGATGTTGTGGGAATACTGCAGGGATGGAACTAATGTCGTCAGTACAAGGCTATGCTGCTAGGTGACAGAGGCACACAAAACCTGTGTTCTATAAGTGGTTATTGAGCAAAGTCGTCCCCTTGATGATGGCATTACTTACTTACTTTTTACTGCTAAATTTTATTTATTATTTTTTATTGTATTTAACCCTTTCACTACTAAACCCTTTGGGTTGAAAGGTTCCAAAACCATGGCGCTATACGTGACCCGTCGGACCGACGGGTTATATAGGTGGTAATGTAGGCAGATGCAGTATGCATCAATGGTATGTAGTGCGTACTTTGTGATGGTCCAGTGCGTACTGGTGTTAGTATGCTGGGTGGGGGTATCGATGTAATGAGAGGGTTAATTAATTGGTCTGCTTTGATGCTTTTTCACTGGTGGTTGATGGGCAGGAGGGATGTCTGGGCCATAAAACAAGAAGCTCAGCTATCACTCAGTGTGCTATGTCAGTTGAAATCTTGTGTGTTTGTGTGGATATTTGTATTCATTCATGCATGTATGTACTCAGGGCCGTCTTATCCACCGCAAATTAGTCTCCCATTAACGTTAATGGGCGATTAACTCTCATTAAGTAATGGCAGTCAATAGCCCATTAACGTTAATGGTTCATCAATTTGTGGTAGATAAACCTGCCCTCAGTCAAGCTGTATTATATTTACTGACCATTTACTGGTCCTGGTAGATACACTCATTTGGGTGTGTGTGTTAAATGAAGTGATCTTTGACCTAGATTGTCATGCTGGTTCACCTTGACCAGCTTAGTTTGAAGGTCAAGGTCATGGATCAAAGTTCATAATCACAGGATGAAAAAGTGTTTTGTTTATGGCTGTCGATGCATGTTAATGGTGAGACAAGCTAACTATGGCTAAAGCATGATCTAGGTTTGAAACTGTGAATAAGTAACGGCCCGCTTGTTGGTGATTTGTCAAGTTATTTGTGCTAAATTGGTCGGTATGACATCGTGTGAGGGCTTTTTGCTTACTGATTGCTGTTGATTTTTTGTTGTTTTCAGGTGAATTGTCCTCATGCTGGCAGCATGTGAAGTCTGCGGTGAATGAGTCATACCCAGTATGTCCGACACGCCTCTCTGCGTTGTCAAGCCTTGTTCCATTGCTTCCATCACACAGTGGTGCACTGGATGACAATGGAGAGGCAGTGATGCAGTCTACTGCTGTAGCTGATCTATGTTCTGTTTGTACTCAAGCGCTGATTGGTTCACAATGTGAAGTCTCAGTTGGCAACCTCGTCATCTCGACAATGCTTCAAGTGCTGGTAATAGTTGCTTTATCTAAAAACTGTTTGTTTAACTGAATTGCATTTTTGCAAGTCATTTCTCTAATATTGCTTTGTAGCATTGCGGGCCATCGACAACATGTTTAGAATGCATATATTCACCATTTTGGGCACCTGTGCAAGGTTCAGGTTTTTTTAGCCAATTGTGGTGACGGTTTGTTCATCCTTCGAGTTGTATGCATGCGTGTCTGTGTGTGATGTTATTGCTATTATTATTAGGTCGACTCCTCCGAGTCGACCTAGTAACATGGCTAGAAAAATGTCCGGTCCGTACGTACGTCCGTCCGTGCACAAAAAGTTTGTTCGATTTCAATGAAATTTGGTATGTAGGCAGAGGTCGATGAGTGATGCATGACGGTATGCAGTATGACCTGATCCAAGGTCAAGGTCACGAGACCTTGAAAGTCGGAAATTCGGCCATTTTCAACGGCTGTCTCCTCCCCCAACTATGATGGGGGCTGGCAAATGACCACGGATTATTACATTAGGGCACAATGCCTAAAGCTTATCGGGGCCGGATTTTTGAATTTTGTCCCAGTTTTTGGTGTTACATGACTTTGACGTTTGCAGTAAGTATGAGTCGACCGTCAGTCCTGTATGGGGCTAATTTTTAGAATACTGTTCCAGTGACAGCATTATGATGCTAAGCAAATAAGATTGAGATATTATATATCAAACTGAACAAAATGAAAACTAAAAACAAAAAATATGGTTAAGAAGAAATGGTCCAAATAATAGTCCGTGGGGTCAGTTCTGGTGGAATAAGCCAGTGTTTGGACCGTTTGGGTCAGTGGTTTGTGTGCTTTTTGGTGTTTTGGTGTCAGAGAGGGCGTCTACCCCTATAGAAATCTATGCCATTTATCCCTAAAGGTTCTCTTCCATAACAGGTGGAACAAGAAAACTGAGGTGAACCATCTAAATCAAAGGAAAGGGAAAAGGAAAGGAAGAATATTTATATAGTGCCTTTTATACTGTGCATAGTCTCAAAGCGCTCAGACATGGATCACACAGTTGTATCTGCAAATTACACCATGCCTGCCTTTCCTTCGTTTAGCAGATGGCGCCACCCCTAACTGATGTAGCAGACATCCAATTGCAGATTATTACTCGTTTATTGACCCCAAAGGGATGAAAGGCTGAGTTGAAAGTTTTACATGGAAAATGTTTGTAAGAATGGAAATGTTGGTGATGATGTATTTGTTAGTCTGAGCTGCTTGGAGAGTATCAGTCTGTATATTGCTTTATTCAGAATGAAGAAGTTGACGCTGAAAAGCTGAGAGAGCGTTTGACGAGCATTTGGCGCCAGTTTATTACAGCTGGCTTACGGTATAGTTTGATGTTTTTTTGAAACTGTATTTACATTGATATGTATACAGATGCGTGTATGAAATGGGCAAAAAAAACAGTCAACTGTTATGCTTTTGGTTGCACTGACAGAATTTCATGTGAAATGTGCAAGCGTTCTCAGTTTCCTACAATAAAAAGACAAAATAACGAGGACGTGTTAAGAAGAGAGAGATGGGGCCAGCACTGGCCAACCCACCAGAAGACATTACTAATGATCATCACTACTAATATCTGTGCCAATTCTGCACCTCGCAAGCTGTGATTCGTTGTAGTTTTAACATACAGACCTGTGATTGGCGGTGAGTCATTGAAAACAAATCCTGGAATGTTTTTTGTTTGTTACTAAAAATAGATTGAGCTTTGCAGCCATCTTTGCTAGCTGTGATTGGTGGCTGTACATTGTGCTGCTGTCTGATTGGATGTCATGAATGTAGAATATTTAACTACACTTGCCTGTGGATGGGAGCATACATCAGTGCCACATATTGTTTGTCATTAAATTAGCAGTAGTGAATGATCAATTGATCATGCTACCGGGGATGTTAACAAGGCAAGCATGTGCAAGGCCAAGACCAACGCTGACAGTGCAACCGAAGGTTTTGATAAAAATAAACCAATCAGAATATTTTACTTTTCTGTTATTTGTTTATTTTAAAAATATCAACTTCCAACGGGCCATGCATGTCATAGGTAATATACAATACAAGTTCACGGTCGCAACTACTTACGTCAAGGCCTCAAACCCCAGGCAAAGTCCAGGCACATGGCCAAGGTCAAAAATCTGTAGTTAGCCCCAGCCGCAGTAAGCCACCATTCCTCTGTCAGCTCGATCTACTCAGTCATTTTGCGACAGTTCAATAAAGTTTCACATGTGCTCCAGCTTCCAAGGTCTTCTGGTGATTACCACAGACCACAGTTGTCATATGTTGACAAAATCTTAGACTGTTCTGTTTGCATAGTTGAATGTAGTGCTTTGTAAGATATTGCAAATCCTTTTTTGCATGTTTTAATAGACATCACTATGTGGACGCTACATACCTTCAACTACTGGAGCGACTGGTGACCTTGCTGTATCCACTGAACTGTGAAGAGGTGGACTTGATGCCGCTGAAGATTGCTGAAGTGTATGAGATGGTTGTGAGCCACTCAGCTTTCTTACCATCAATGCTCGGCAAAACATCGACTGATGTTAAAGGTGAAGGTTTAAACTCGTCACAGTGAAAGCTAAGAACTAATATGATACATGACGGCAGAGAGCTACAGATCAATCATCGTTAATACTTGTTTATTATAAGGGCATGACAAAATGCAGGCCGACCGACAACTGGTGAAGAAAGACAGTAAACATGAGCAGCTGTACAAAGTTAACTAGCAGAAAATCGTATGTGGTCTATCGAATGGCACCATTGCCAATACCCTTGAATGACCTTGAAGGTCACGTTTGCTGTTTGAAACCTTTCTAACTCCCATAACTCGTGAAACGTAGCACGAATTTACTAACTTAGCGTGTTGTGCGGTCCCTCTGCGGTAGCTGAGCTACTTTTCTGGGCCTAAAATGTGTTCTTATATAGCATGCATGTCAGGAAGTTAGAGAATGGATGAAACTAGTTAGAATAAAACTTTACAAAGCAGTTGAGCAAGTAAGATATCCGGGTGTGATTGTGAAATAGAAAAGTTTTGATTTATTTTTGGAATGTCTGTAGTGATGGCTGCAGTGAGACTTGGTGCCGCAGACTGTTTGAATATGAAAATCTTTATTCACCACGTCTGGTAGAAACAACAAGGAACCAAACCTGGCTGTAGTTTATTTTTGTTTATAATGTGTTATAATATATTTCGTTACGGATTTATATTTGCTTTTGTTGTGTTACAGTTAGTTTTTCAGTACTAAGCCAAAAGATTGGCTGAGAAGAACGTAATCAAAATGACCTATTCTGTGTCCGGTGGGACGTAAAAGCTTAACTCAATCAGTCCGGAACACATGGAGAAAGAGAACTAAGAGTTGGGCGGTTAACCAGATCAATTGGAAAATGTATTAGAGATGTTAGTGAGATGGTGATTGCTGGCAGTCATTCAGAGATATGCTGAGCCTCCCACGTTGTTTGATATCGTATGTGGTAAAGTGTTGTCAGTGAGTGGAATGCACGCGTTATGTCGTAATGACAGGTGCTCTGGTGTCACTGTTGCTGTCACTCGTGTCACGTGACAGCAGGTGCTCTCAGCAGTCTCATCTTGCCGTCTTCTTTGCCGCTTACAACGCCACGCTGTCAACGACAGGTTAATGAGAATCTTTCTCTTCTCGGCACAGCGTGCTATTGTTGTTGTTTTTTTTTGATTAACTGAAATTTTTTTGAATTTGCCCATGTGGCCCAATGGTCTAAGCACTCAGGCGCCATGTGCAGTAGAGCATGGCGCGCTTAGTGGTCGGGGTTCAAACAGCCCCGGGCGCATCCGCCTACCAAAGAATTATTTCTAATAATACCAAACAATTATCTCTAATAATTCCTACAAACTTGATGAACAGGGAGATAATTCCGGGCAGGAAAAAGAGGGTTCGATGGTGTCCTCTATAACTGTGACCGTTGTAGTCACCTTGATCTAGCAGCGTCAAGGCTGCTTGCCGTGCCGGCGTGAGTTGAAGTAAATAGACTTGGCTGGCCGCTGGCTGGCGTAACACACACCACCAGAGGGGCCTAAGCCAGACAGTAGGCCACATCTAGAAGGGGCACGCTATAGAAATACCTGACAAGCTGCTCACTCATACTGAACCCGCCTTCCCCGCACATCGGGCACACACATCGCACACACCTACCAATTCCTTTCTTCTCCCAGGCAAGAGCACTGGATTGCTACATGGTCTCTGCACAGAACTCCAGAGTAGGCTGGACCTCTGCCCACAATAACGAACGAACGACATTTTGTTTTGGTTAGGTAGATCCACAAGGTTAACCTTGGGAAACTTATTAATGTTATTGCATTGGAATTTTTGCAAGCCGAATACCCTTAGACTGCGAGCGCTCTCGGATATTTTGGAGACGTACATGTATAAAAACTCTGGCCCAAAATTTCTTACTTTCGTAATTACGTTTCTGCCAGAAATTATAAAAATTGCTTCACACATGTCAAAGTTATAGCAAGCCAGAGGTGGGATGTTTGTTCGGATGCAGTGTAGTGCACTTGTGATAATGCATTGTGCAGAAAGTCTGGTGAGGTTAAGTCTCATATTGCAAGCAATAGTAGAGCTGTTTTCCAAATGGTGATGTTCAAGTGAATTTTTGAAGTGAATTACAAAATCACAGAAGTAGTTAGCAGCAAATTTAAAGTAAGTGGTGTTGTAAAATATGGTTAGAATTTTTTGGTTTGTAGTGGTGCATGAATTCCTTCAATCAGTATGTCAAAGATATTGTGGAAATAAAAATGGCCAACATTTAATTTGCAGCACAGAGAGAATGGATACTGGCTGATATACAGGTGTCTCATTGCCTTGGTTATAGTATTGTCATCATCTTCATTGTATCTGTATTTGATATCAATACAATACTTTGCTGTAGAAATGTTGCTGATGTCTTCAAAGTGGACATGAATATGTATGTGTGTATGTGCAGACCAGAGGTTGCTGCTGTTAATTTTTCTTTTTGAGAAAAATGGCTGTTTACTTACTGAATACTGGTAACTATTCTATTTTGCTGCTACTTCTATATTTTGCATTGCACATTGTTCACATTATTTTATGGTTAAAAGCTTTCCATTTTTTCATGCCGTTTAACTTCTGTTAACGTTGTAGTTGATATGTAGTATTCAGATTTATTTTTACTTTACCCCTGGTAAGGGCACAAAGTATTGCGATCAGCATGTATGTATGTATGTATGTTTGTTCACACGTCTCAAAAACCACACGCCCAGATTTTACCAAATTTTCTGTACATGTTACCTGTGGCCAAGGCTCATTCCTCCTCTGACAGCAATACAATACGTTATGTACTTTCGGTTTTATGGTGGCGTCATGGAGCGAATGGGCCAGAATCATAGACGATGCGTATGTTTTGTGTAGTTTGCCAGGTGACGGCACTGGTGGCAAAATCTGCCGTCTCCGACTGCACCTTATTTGGATGAGAGAAATGATATGCATCTGGCTTGCCTGAGATCATGTGAAAAGGGCAGTTAAAAATAAACAATAATAAATAAATAACAGTAAATAATAAATTTGCACATGTGCACGTGGCTGTTGAGGCCATACGTCTGGGGTGAGAAGTGCCTGGAGCATCAGACGCTGAAGAAGACGTTGGGAGACTCGCTGTGGAAACAGCCGACCACGGAGGAAATTCTCGACCTGCTGGACAGATCTGTGCTGCAGCAGTCCATCCTCAGTTTTCCACTCGCACGAACACTCAGCGTAAGAACTGTCGTCCTTTCACTGATTTTGGTGGTATAAGAATAAAGGGTGCCACAGTCCAATGGAACATTGGTGGGCTGCTCATCTTCCTTTTATAGGTGCCCCGCGGGAGGCGGGTGTACCTATTTTCCTTCTTTTTTTCCCTTGTCCATTCACTTCCTCATCTTTTGCTGCTTTTACTTCTTTCCTTTTTCCTTTTCTCGTTCGCTTTACCTATTTTATTCTTTCGTCCATCTGGTCCCTTTCTGTCAGAATCGTTCCACTTTGTTTCCAGGCCGGAGGTCGTTGGATGCAACCGAACCGGGGTTTATTTTTTTGCGGTCATTTTGTGTTATCTGTATTGCTTAGTTGAAATTTGTTTTGGTGTTTTGTTATATTTGGTTTAGTTTAGTCTTGCAGTGCGATAGTTGTCTTCCCCTGTTGTAGGCGCTAGCGAAATAACTTAAATAAGCCTGTCGATCCATTCCCCTTTGTGGGTGTCTGCTGAACAAAAAGGCGGTCAGGGTTGAGGTTAATATAATGCTGGCCTTCCTTCACTGGATAGGGATAGCTCTCCACCCCCGACCTTTTGTCTCGTATATACCTGCATTTGTGTTCTTGCTGAAGACCAACGCAGGTGTTGTCACCTTGACCTTTGACCTTTTGACCGCAAAATAAATGAGTTTCCAGGACTCATCGTGGAACATTTGTATGTCAAGTTTGGTGATCCTAGCTGGATCGGTTTTTGAGATATCATGTGAAAAACCAGATAAACAAACAGCACTGAGAACCCTACCCACATCATTGCCATCAGCTTGGGTAAAGATGTAATTCGTTTGAGATCGGTGTTGGATTGGCTGAGGTATTTGAGCATTGACAGATGATTGCAGTTGTTGACGTGTGGACCAGGTTTCACACGTTGTCGAGACGATGTCTGACGTTCCTGAATGCTATGATCCTGCATTTCTACTTCCTCTTTTCACTTATCTTCTGGCCCCAGGCAAATTTTTTGTTTTGTTTTCTATTTTAGTATCTATAACAATATTATTATTAACATATGTACCCAACTGTAGGGTCGTAACTTCCTATGCAATGGATGTAAATGAGTAATTCGAGTTATTTATTACACGTTGCCTTTTGAGACTTTGACAGAAAGGCCATCTGCCCGCCCTGTAGAAAGAGAATAAATAATTTTTTACAGTATCAGAGCGTTGAAAGAAAGTTAATTGAAATGTTTAATGCTGTAAATTTTATGAGCACATATTCTTTGTAACCTTAAAATTATCTTGAACGTGTAACTTTAGGATTGGTTTGGCTCTGCATTTAAACAGAGTGCCTAATGCTTTTTGGTTCTTGTTGTTTTGTTACAGTTATGATATGAAATGTTGTGCTATGATAATAACTTCACTTCTTCTCTCTACCTTTATTCATCTGGCACATTTCTCTTACCTTTCCTCAGGTCAAGCTATGTCCACCATAGTCTCTGTTGGGCAATATCTTTTTCTGTCTCAGACCCCACAGTCACTGCAAGCGTTTAGGCAGATACATACATACATGCCATACTTTTTACCAGTGGCGTATATAGGGCTACTTTGTTCCTGCCTCTTTGAAAAGTCCTAAAAAAATATTTACTGACAAATTGGCGTATTCAAATTCGAAAGCGTTTGTGCGAGTGCAGAATGCGTGGTTCACTGTACGGACTTTGCGGCACGTCACTGTCTCAGTTACATACTTATGGCTCTGAGCTCGCATGCCGATGACACTCGACTTGCCGCGTACCACTGCCTGAGGCAGTACTATGACCACGTGGACGCGGCCGTGGCACAGCATCATCACACTGTACCATCACTACTACTCTACCTCCTCGACTGTGTCCGCTACAGCGTCAGCGAACCCAACGCGCGACTTCCGTGCATCGTCACGACCTTTCTCGCTCGTGCTGCTCACCTGCTGACCACTCCAGGTATGCACTAATGAATACTGCTGCTACTACTAATAACAAGATGTCGCCCTGACGGGACGTAACACTACTGGCCCGCCGCGTGCTGCCCTCTGGCGAGTTACGTTGCGCCATGGAGTGCTGCAGTCGTTGACAGACGATGACGATGCACCAGCGAGCGTTACTAGTCTGGCCCCCCTACACTATGTGTAAGTGGGCCAATAATAATAATAGTAACCGAGATGATATTTATGGTGCTGTCATAATGGTAAAGCCATTGCGAGAGCTCACCCAGTTCATTTGATGAATGCAGACTCAGCGCCAGTTGGCTGCCAACCCTCAGACTAAGCCAACCAACTTGGACTGTGACTCCTCCAGAAAAAGCATCTACCATCTGCATCCACCATCACCATGTATTATTACTCAGCCAGAAAGTTATGAAAGATAATACTCATTTTACCATTCCACGGACGGTGGAAGGCTGAGTCAACCTGCATACTTACGTCGATCCGTCAACAGAAAGTTTCTTCGATTTTAGTGGAATTTGGTGTGTATGTAGAGGTCGATGAGTGATGCACAACGGTATGTAGTAGCACCCGATCCAAGGTCAATGTCAAGGTCACGAGCCCTTTAAAGTTGGAAATCCGGCCGTTTTCAAAATCTGTCTACCATTTACAATAGGAGCTGGCAACTGACCACAGGATGGTCGTGTGGGTGGCAGGTAAAAACTGTGTGATCCCGTTAACACGTGCCATTTTGTAGCGCTTCGTGACTGTTTAGGCTGTAAGAACGCTCTATATAAGTACCTCATACTTTACTTTACTTTTTACTTTACTTTTACACTAGGGCACAATATCTAAATTTGATGGGGCCGGATTTTTGATATTCGGCCTAGTTTTTGTGTCACGTGACTTTGACGTTGGCAGAAATGTCAGTTCTGAAGAGTCGACCGTCAGTCTTGTACAGGGCTAATTTATTTTTTATGTTGTAATCTATGTATACTGGCATCGGAAAGCCAATGTAAAAGGTCCTATGCCCGTGACCTTAGGGATTCGGTGGCGGATAAGAAAAGATGAGGCTAATGGATGATTTCCGTGGTTTGGGTCAGTGTTTCGAGTTCCTTTCAATGTTTTTATGCTAGTGGTTGGGCAACGGGAAGGGCATTCGGCTTGTAGAAAGCCTCCTGTTGTTCCGTAGATACTCTTCTGGTGATGCCAGCACAGAGTGGGTTTTATTGTAAGAAAGGAGGCCAGTTTGACAAGAAACTGACAGCTGAACTGATGCTCACGTTGCAGAAGATCACATGTATCTGGTGGTTTGTGAATTTCTGCTGCTGAAACCAAGTATGGACGTTGCAAATGTTCCTGAATTCTACAAACTTTTCTACAGCGCGAGGCTTGAGGTAATAATATAACTTGAACATGTGATAAAGAATGTCTCTCAGGGTCGTATGGATAAGCATGTCAGAACATTATGTCAACGCATTATGTTTTCCGCATTCGTCAGTTTGTCCGATCAGATATTGTTATTGTGATATCTCATGGACGCCTGAAACAATTTTGTTGAAACTGACCGGGAATATTCGCTAGCCCCTATTGATGACCTGATTAGAGTTTGGAGGTCAAAGGTCAAGGTCACAGTGGGCCGTCAAGGTGACGAGAGCATTCATGTCAACGCTGGGATGTCAAAGACCATCTTCTAGTTTCTGGTTACTTTGTTCGGTAAGGTATGAGATATTACGGTCAGCATGTCTTTGTGTCTCTCTGAATGTCTCTCTCTGTGTCTTTCTGTCCGCTCACATATCTTGCAAACCGCACGTCCACATTTGACCACATTTTCTGTACATGTTACCTGTGGCCTTGGCTCGGTCCTCTGGTGACATCATGACGACATTTTGTGGATGACATCATGTTTTTACATAATGGAGCTAGTGGGCCAGAATCACAGACAACGTTGCATTTTATCCAGTTTGCCAGGTGGCGGCACCAGTCGGATATCAGACCATGTTATGTTTGGTTGAGGTTGCCAGATGGTGGCAACGGGTGTGAAGCTGCTGTTTATGATTGGGGTTAGTCACGTTGGTGCTTTTGTTTTCATGCATTGACAGTGTTGGTTGGATGACAGAGTACCATGTGCCACTTATCCACAGACCGCTAGCCCCATACAGGCTCCGCGGCTGTAACGCACCCGATTCACTCGTTAATTCTGGCACCATTTACTTCATTACTAACTTACATTTTGCCTTACTTATTTACTTCCTTATTTATTTTCTTAAGAATAATCCTGTTCCATTTTCGGGCCGGAGGTTATAAGAGGTGACCAAACCTGGATTTAGAGTTTTTGTATTTATTTTGTGTTGTAGTACATTTTGTTGCAGATGAATGTTTGCTTTTGTTGTGTTTGATTTAGTTTTTCAGTACTAAGCCAAGAGATTGGCTGAGAAGAACGTCTCCAGAATGACCTATTTTGTGTAGGTTGGGACGTAAAACCTTAACTCAATTAATTAATCCAGAACAGGTGTGGAGTTTAGCTTGAAAATGGTCTTCCAGGTGGAAACATCCATTAAAAACAAATGAGGTGATGGTGTTTGCTGGTATTCAGTACAAGATGGAGCGTGTATGGATTCTGAGCATGATTGCTGATGGCCTTCGCGAGCATCTCGACTACAAGATCTGTGAGAAACGATTTGCCGTGAAAATACTCCTCACGTTCTACGACTCGCCGCTTGCCGACAATCAGACACAGGTTACAGCTTGTCTGTGCACCTTTTAGTTTTTCTCTCAGTTATTACCGGCCGCTGCAGGAAGCACATATGCTGGATTACTCTGGAGGTGATTTTGAGGTTGTTTATCCCACAGGGCACCAATTGGGGTGACAGTTGTCATGGAGGAGTAAACCTTCGGTGCAGGGGTGGGGTGTTGGGCCCCAAAACTGAAAAATTGACACAAACTTTGGAATATAATAGCATTATCCCTTGGGCGATTTTTGCGAAATTTTCACTGTTTGTGAGCAGCTTCATGAACGGTCACATATTGAAATTTGGGCGGATTTGCTCAAAAGGTTTAAGAGTTATGAGGGTTTAAATTGAGGGGGTGCATTTTGCTCCACATTTTTAGTATCCTTCAACAGCGCAAATAAACACAATGGTACGGAGACAGCGTAGGTAACGCGATTGAGGAGAACTCCAGCATATTCACCCTAATCGGAATGCACTAGTTGCTGTTAGCAAGAGCATGCAGGCAGTAAAAATTTGCTCCAACATAATCCTTCAGTTCACAACGGGGGATGCTGGTTAACACAGGTTGACTTGTACAATGTCCATAAAATACTTGGCCTGTGAGAAACCCACAGCAATTAATTTATCACCAAAAGTTCTGTTTTGGGAACTCTGCCCATCTTGGAGTACTGTAAAAACCTTTAGATTGGCTGCAATAAAAGTTGGCGACTTCAAGTGCGAAATTATTTTGGCACCTTCTGTTTTGGCGAATTCAAACCATACAGTTTTAACACGTGAGTAATTTCATATCATCAGTAAACATTAAACACACAGAGCCACTCTTTCTAAGCAAAAGCAACTAGTACTGGTACATTAGTATCAATATTTCTGCCCTTTACTTTTGCAGTTTTGTGTAGCTCGCAAAATCTGCTAAATAAAGGGCACGCGAACATCAACGGTTTTATGATAACTTGTGTGAAGAAGGCTGAACAGTGTAGTAAGAGTAAAACAAGTATGTCGGTCTTCCTTATTGTTGACGAAATGTATGCTGACCGCGTCACATGCTGCCCCCTGGTGAGTTGCAGTGAGTATGCTGACAGAGATGGACAGACAAATGGATACATGATGCCAGTCTATTACATTACACTTTCTGCTAGATTCGATCAGCAGTGGCGTCGCCATGATTTGGTGCCAGGAGGGGCAAACAAGTTACTGGGTGTTCACATGAGATGACTGTTAAGATAATGTAGTCGCTGTCAGACTTTGTATAAGTCAAAGTACACTGAAAAAAAATTAAATTGCTGTAAATTGAGGGGGCACGTGCCCCAGTGCCCCATAGCTGGCGACGCCAGTGTCGATCAGCATAATAAAACAGTGCAGTCATATAATGCAGTGGGTGGCTTTATCTGTCTCTTAGTCTTAAGCTGTAAAATAAAGTTTTAATTGAAGTTAAGGTCTGGTTTAAAACAGGTTTTCATTATGGTTTTAAACCAGTTTACCAGTTTGGATATGCGCCACTTGTCAGTGATACAGCGTAACGTTGGTTACACGTGGATTGAGATAAATCCCAGATGATTCCATCACAATTTCGGTTTTAATGGCAATTTTCCGGATGACCCAGGATAACCATTTCCCCCTCGGTTTTCTTTCTTTGCTTGTCATGGATCAGAACCTTTGGGTTTTTACAGACGAATGCGCTTCATGTCTCCCATACAGCAGTGTTCTAATGTTCTTTTTTAGCACTATTGTGGATAAAACTGTACTTTCAGAGCCTAGTGCTTCGGATACTTCAGCGGATGTGTGCATTGAAAGCCGTAGCTTGGGATCTCGTTCGCAACCGTGGACTGCTTACGTGGCTCGCACAGACTACTGCCAGGTGACTAAGATCTCTGAGGTTTACGTTGATGAACTCCAACTCCTTTTTAATAAATTTGCTACATTGCAACCCGGACTAGATGGCTGTATTGGGTGGAATACCCACAATACAGTATTCAGGTGACTAAGATCTCTGAGGTTTACGTTGATGAACTCCAACTCTTTATTAACAAGTGTGCTGTACCACATCAGAATACAGATTTAAATGTATACATGATTAAATGATGAAACCACTCGGTACTTTTCCCAGTTGGGGTCAGTGTTTTGAGAAAACTGGTTTTCCGACACCAGTACGCATTACGTGCATCCATTTTACAATATTTCTGCTACAGTTCAGATGAAGTGGACTGTCATTTGAAAGCTCGGTTGTTGATGTTAAAGTGGGACGTTTTTGGAGTGCAATGACATTACTGTGCTGTACTGTACCCAGTTTCTCTCGGATGCCGTTTTTTCGGTTATCAATGACTGATGACAAACGCGGCCTCCCGAGTGAGATTCTGTCACCTTAATAATCACCGACAGATGAACAAATGCCATGTCCCACAGTAAAGACTGTTGACAGTGTGCTTATCTCCCTTTCTTAGGCTATTGAGCCTGAAAGTACACTGTGTTCCCAAAAAACGTCACTACTTTGGCTTGTTGTAACTTTGACAAACGTCAACCGATTTTGATAATATTTTATCAGAAATGTTACTAAGAAAGTAGGCTGTCAAGTGGCACCAATCCAAAATAGTGACGTTTTTGGTACATCGTGTAGATACATCACAGTCTCTGACACATGCCTAGTGTGACGCGAGACCTGCAGCTAGCTCCTGGCTAAACAGCATTGTTACTGCCCTTTGGCTGGTACTCATTTTCCATACTCGTTTCCCATCCCACTGAGGGTAGGAAGCTAAGCTGGCCTGGCTGGTAAAATAACCTTGAAGGTTTCTTGGAGTTATTGGAACTATTAGCATATCAAACTTGCAAACGGTTGCCCTTCTGTGTACCAACTGGCTGATGTATTCCGTGGCATTGCTATTAGAGTCTAGTAGCAATGGCACGGAATACATCAAAACTAGGGCACACCACTTGCTACTAAGGCAAACCACCAACAGCAGGTCCTCGAAATGTGATGACATAAATAAACAAAGCAGTCGTAGATATCAGACTTCGCCTGTGGTTTGCAATTCCACCCCCTTTTGCGGCCGATAATAGACTCGTCCAATGCTTGCAATCAAGCGGCTGCCCCATATTGTGCACACCACTGCATAGGCTAGTCCAGTTTGCAATTCATAGGGGTGTTAGGCTTGTCGGGCACATATTTTCCCCCAAAATTGCCCTTTCCTATTCAAGTATCGTCACCCCACGTAACAGTTTCTCAGGCCAAGCCCACTCATCATCCCAAATGGCATCACAGTCGGTTCAGCTTTTTTGTGTGGTCCCAAATGCTATGCTGTATAATGTGTTGTCAGTGGGGAAGAAAACCCCCAAAACTGCCCGTTCACGTTGGGATTTCGTCACCCTGCTGGAGGAGGACCTAGCCATGACCATAGGCAACATGCACAAAAAAGATCGCACACGTGGTTCTGGAGAATCCTCGCGACAGACACACGGTCAGATACACACAGACACACAGACATGCTCATCACAATACTTTGCAACTGCTGCCTCAGGTGAATTAAATACTGAAAATGTGTGTGATGTTCAGCTTGACTGACAGTAAAGTTGCTGGATTCTTGTCAGTCGTTAAGACCCTGTGGCAAACGTTACTCGACGGCCGAGATGATGATAGTTCGGCGCACAGTCGACAGAGGGCGCTGCCACCGTGTCTTCCACCATTGTTTACTGCCAACTTCATTCTAATGCTGGACAGCTTTAAACGTGCCTGCAGGTATTCTGGCTATTGTTCGCTGGACGTTTTTGCACTGGCTGAATGAAACGTACTAACTTGTTATCCATGTGAACGGCATTTGTCTGTCATTTATTTTTGATTTTTTGCTAACATTTGATCTAACTATGAAGAAAACACATGTTGGGTTGCTAGTCTACATAAATCGAATGTTCACGTCCATTCCAGTTTCATAGAAAAACAGCCTAACTCTAATTAATCAGCAAAGCTGCATAACACTGGCATTCATGGAAATACAACCTCTCCACTCTCCAGATGTCAATGAGATACCTAACTTCAGTTAGGCGCCTTTTCCATGCAAAACATGTCGAACGGAATTTGTATATCCGAACCTACATGGAATTAGGTTGTTATTGCATGCAACTGGTCGCTTAAATTAGCAAAACTAACTTGAATTAGGTTGTTATTGAAAAATCAACACCTTGTTTTAAGTGCAGTATTGCCATTTTTTCAAATAAATCAATAGATCCAGGTTCAACGAACAGTTTATGCAGTTTCAGACAAGAACGACCTAACTCGAGTTAGGTCGTTCTTCCACTGAGGTCGCTGCAGCTAGAATCACTAAGCTTGGCATAGAAATGTTCCACTGTGAGTTCTGGACACCCATTGATTTTGGAATCAGAAGTCAAGGTATCGAGGCACAAAAAAACAGTACTGGCATGCGTTTTTTGCACTCTTGTGAATGTCAGCTTCTTCTAGGTCGTTCTTTTTATTGTCACAGACGGTTGTTGCCGAGAAAGGATGCGTGCAGTAATTGTAACTTTCGTATTTGTCCAATGCCTCCACTTTTGCTTTAACAGCCTATGCCAGGTGAACCTGGGTTTGCCAGTTTGCCTTGGTTATCTTCCTCCACTTATTCCAGATGAGGAACCTTTGGAGATAAATGGCACAGGTTCGTAGTTTGACGGCGGATGTCCGTCCTGTCACCCAATATACAGTGTTGAAGTACAGCACTGAAGGAAATTGAAAGCACTGATTTCAACCATTGGGAAAGACCCACTGGCCATGTCATTGTTTAGACCACTACTGGACTTTTGAGGGAATGGTCACCACCGCATTTGTGCCATTCTCCAATACCAGTGCATAACTGCCCTGATTCAAGATGTTATTACACTGGTCGCCTCTAGTGGGAAGCGTAATGTAACGGTCTGGCGTCCGTCCGTCTGTCTGTCTGTCCCGTCAACCTACTCACCGTGAGTCACCAGGAGGCAGTATGTGACGCGGCCAGCATACATTTTGGCTTGACAGTAAGGACCAATATACTTGTAAATAAGGTGTCGCCGTAACGGGACGTAACACGACTGGCCCGCCGTGCAGCCGTGGATCTATTATTAGACTGGAGGCCGCATGACGTCGTCGCCTGGCCGCCGCCTGCAGACCCGCCATGCAGTGTTACAGACGATGACGACAGACGCCTGCGACCGTTAGTAGTCTGCCCGCTCCCGGTACACTATGTGTAGGCGGGCCAGTAATAATGCATGTATTGTATATGGTAGGCCGTGTGAATCGGCATTACAGGTGTCTATCGCTGATACTAATATCTAGTACTGCGGTGTGTATGTGTGTCCGTATGCGTGCTGTAGCTCGTGTGGCTCAGAATCGCAACTGAATGCGGTTGACAGTCTACTGGATGGTGTAAAGCGACATGCCAAGAAGACGCAGCGATTCTACACTGAACGACAATACACCAACCCAATTCCTGTGTCATTTTATCAGTCAAATCCACAGCTTCTTTCAGACAGCTAGCAACAGTTGTCAAATGAATTTTGCTTCCTTGTGTGGATTTTAAGGTTTTATTTTAGGTCACTTTCACCGAGCATGCAGTGCACAGTACATGATATCTTGTCTGAAGTGGTCATCTATGCCAAAGCATCTATTGATTTGAATCATTAACTAGGCTGGAACTGTATTTGGTTGGAATAAACCAGCCTAGCATGATGATGATTGGTGAAGTAGAATAATGTTAAATAGTCATAGGCGGCAGATCCTGTGAGGCACGGAGGCTAGTGCTTCCTCAGAATTTAGAGCCCGGAGAATTTTTGCCGTCACGTGCTGTTAGACCCCTGTTGTGGCTAAAATTGTTGTACTAGGTGCTTTCTGCTGCATTAAAACACGCAAAAATCGATTTTGGCCAGGGCTTTGCCCCGCACCCCACTGGCTTAGCTTACACCGCTCTGCAGACCTAGTCCTAGTTGGTGGGCAGAGTGCTAGCTGCCCCCCATCTCCAAGAACCGCACCCCGCCTCGGCCCTTCGGGCCTCAAGCTTTGGCCCTTTGGGCCTCGCTCCTCCGTGCCTCCTCACTTTTGACTACCTTCCGCCGCTGCTGTAAATGGTGATCTGAAAGGTCACGATATAAGTGAAGAAAATTAAGGCAGTACTGCCAACACTGGAAGCAAAAGATAAAGGGTGCCACACTGTATTGGAGTTGGAGCGAGACAGGGTGTTTATCTACCTTTCCTAGACCGTAAGTCCGTGTGTCGTTAGACCACGGAAGTATGTAACGCATGGCAAGTGGGATGCCAGGCACCGCACACTGTTACCTTCCCACTCGCAGAGCGCCACCACCGGTTGGCTCATACCAAATATTACTCGTTGGTGATCGGCACATCTAATAGATGGTTCCTTGGGCCCACGCGACTCAACCCCAAACGGCGTCTTGATTGCGGCGTTCAAGCCTCGCGAACGTGGCAAACGGACAGCATCGCCGGAAGTAAAATTGGACTAATATGGCGGTCACTAATGTCGACAGCGGCGAAGAGGCAGCGAGACTTGAGAATGTCAGCAGGGTAGGGTTCTTGGGGTGTTGGCAGCTAGCCCCCTCCCTACAAGCAATTGGGGTAGTCTGGTGAATGCTGTAAGCTCCTTCCGCGGGGTGCGGGACATAGCCTCGTCCAATTAATGATTTCCTCTGCTACGTTGGTAAGGTTGATAGTCCAGCAGATGAAGACTAGTTTCGAGACTCGCACTTGTAGCTTGTGTCACTAAAGCCCGTCGAGCTATGCTTTCTGAAATTATTGCTATGGCGTCGCCACACCACATTTCGCATTGGTATGGTTGCCATACCTGCAGTTGCTAACTTCGCCACTGCAGACATACCACGCTACTCCGTCTGCGATGCGGCCTAATGATGTCACGTGCTTTCCTGTATGTTAAGTTAAAACCGACCAAGAAGATAAGACCTAAAAGTCCTAAAACTGGCCCAGTCACATCGATGTCAGTAAGATTTGGAAGATGTAGCCTACTTAATACATCGAAAATGTATTATTATAATGGGAAAAAAAGCTCCCTATACATGATTACCGAGCACTGGGCCAGGAGCTGATGCCGGTGTACAGGCAGTCAGCCCGCAGGTAACTATAAGTCGGTAGGCTGCCATTACCTTCCGCCAGGCCTGCAGAGGCTGCGGTTACCTTCCCAGCCACAGAGCATCACCGTCCCTTACCGGTACCAAGTTAATACTGCTTGGTGACAGAGGCACATAGGTGTAAACAACTTGCCCATTGTTGTTACGCAGCTTTGCCCCGAGTAGCATTTGAACCCACGATCTGTTGATCGCAAGTCCAATGCTCTACCCATTGCGTCACTCACCAATTTTTGCTATTAACGGCATATTATATATTTTTAGCGACTGGGTATACCCGCCCACGGCGTATACCGATCGCTTCAAGCAATTGCTTTTCTCCGGAGGCGCAGATGGCCATAAATTAGTTACCAGTTTACGCCATCTAATTCCCTTACAACTCGTTTTAAAGCCATGAGACGTCAAAAACTGTCGCCCATTGTAACGACTGACCTTGGCGTAAATAGGCATTATTGTGTTCTCTGAGTTCACTGTAATTCGACCCGGTCGCTGATCTGAGCTCTTGTTACTAGTTATTTTCTACCAGTCTGCAATGTCACTGTTGGTGTCGGCACGATGGAGACGGTATGAAAACGGGACGTTGCGCGCTTCTCTAATCTGTCTCACCGAAAATCTTCGATGTTTTATATTTTATGTTGGATCGATTGAGCGATATTAGGCGAACTGGTGTTTTCTCAAAAACTAAGTACGTGCCATCGATAATTGCACTAAAATTACTGCAACACTATCTAAAAACATTAAATATACGTTGTTCATGTTGGAAATCGAGTTAACTTGGGTTAAACTGTTTACATTTGTGGAAAATGAGTGCGCGTGCTACATAACGTGCAACGCCCACTCTTCGGTGTGCAGAAATGCGCAATCTTCAGGTGTTGAGCTGTGTTCTTGTGAGCGATTCTTCGCTGTCGGCTTGTCGACATATCGCCATCGATTATGACACGAAGTTGGTGTACTGCACAACAGCGTCTTGTGTGGTTGGGCTTGATGTTGGACTACGGAAGGTTTGTTGAAACTGTGTGACAGTGAAAACACTGCTTTATGCACAGCAGTTTCTTATTTTGTTTAAATGGCAACAAACTGGGGGACACATGAAGTTTAGCGGTACTCATAGGAAATGCATTGCGGAAAGTAGTGCGAAATAGTTCTATTTTGTTGACAAGAGTCACATTATTTACGTTTCAGATACATAAGATCGTTACGGCATATTGTTTTAATTAAGTTAATGAAATGTTTTTT
>Ga0209780_1000383_pt1 | contig 22928 bp, 16 predicted proteins | sample WorMetexBAHAMAS2_FD_187384 | JGI IMG/M metagenome (GOLD analysis project Ga0209780, IMG submission 187384) | Marine gutless worms symbiont microbial communities from Max Planck institute for Marine Microbiology, Germany - Inanidrilus exumae... | ecosystem: Host-associated > Annelida > Digestive...
ACCTACAAAGTAGTTTGCTGAAAGGTGTCGCCACGTGTGCCAATATTTATTTTGGTGTATTTTTTACATCAGTTGCCGTGTTTGTTGCACAGGCTTGACGGGAGTAGCCGGTGGAACTGGCGAGAAGGGCATTGCTGGTCCTCTGGGATTCACTGGACCTAGTGGAGCCCCTGGCTTCACTGGAATGACAGGCGACCGTGGTGGTACTGGATTTACCGGCGCAAGGGGATCACCTGGAAATGCCGGAAGTCAGGGCAATCGTGGCAGCGATGGTACACGTGGTGCTGACGGATTTACTGGCACCACTGGAAATACTGGATTTACAGGTGCACCCGGATTTGTCGGAACTCCTGGAGACACTGGTGCAAGAGGATCTCCTGGTACTGCAGGACAGCCTGGGACTCCGGGAAACCAAGGACCGAGAGGAAATGTGGGAAGTCCGGGACAGGTCGGATGGACAGGACAGTCTGGTCAACCAGGAGATACAGGTGCTACTGGTGGCGCTGGTCCTAGTGGACAGAGAGGTAACGATGGACGGCCTGGATCACCAGGCAACCAGGGATCTCCGGGTGCTAAGGGAGTTATCGGAGCGATGGGATTTACCGGACGGCCAGGTGACGCTGGCCTTCCTGGGAATCCTGGACCAGACGGTATCGGTGGATCACGCGGAGATCGTGGTACAGTAGGAGTCCGGGGCCAGGTAGGCAGCATCGGAGTTCCTGGATTTACCGGATTTCCTGGAGCCACTGGTCCAGTTGGTGCTGTCGGACAGCCAGGACCTATCGGTTCGCCGGGTCCATCTGGGCAACCTGGTCAGAGAGGTGCCGATGGCGCTAAAGGTCAGATTGGTCAGCCTGGATCTCCCGGTCAGGATGGAGATCTGGGACTCCAGGGTGTTGCTGGGTGGACAGGGGTGTCCGGTGAACAAGGCGACACTGGATATACCGGCTTGAAAGGAAGAACTGGACGCCAAGGTCAAAGTGGAACGCCAGGTTTGCACTCAGACGCTCAAAGTCTCTGTGTTCTCGGCTTATTGTAAGCGACGTTTCTTAAGCTTGATACACACTACCCGCATTCACGGACGCCTTGCAACGAAAAGATTTGCCTATAATTTGCTTCTGTTAGGGCTGCTCATATTAACTATTGATTTCATGGTTAATTAGTAAACATTTTCAGCGATTACCTTTTTGGGTTAACAGCTAATTTCTGTTTAATTTCATGCGCACTGTCGAGTGACGAACTGTTCAGTGATAATGAACTGTAGAGTGACGATGAACTGTGAAATGAAAAGGGTAGCCTATAATTATTTGCTTCTGTTAGGGCTACCCATATTAACAAATAATCGTACGATTAATTAGTAAGAATATTAGCTGTAAAGTGAAGATGAACTTTTGAGTGACGATGAAATGTATTGTGTACGTATGATTATATATGGTGCCGATTATTTCTTGAGTTTGCATAATTATTTTTCTTTTATTATTGTGTTACTTTGTGTCCACTCAGCTACCAGTTTATTATTACTCGCTTTACACAATACCGTCATAAGTCATCGTATACTTAATGTAGTATCCGTATACCTACATATTGTGTTGCGTGGTGGCTCAGCGGTAGGGCGTTGGACTTGCGATTTACAGGTCGCAGGTTCAATTCCCAGCCGTTGGCTTTTGCGTAACATAGGTCAACTTAGCCTTGCATCCCTCCGGGGTCGCTAAATCGATTTACATTTAAATCGGCAGGGGGTAAAGGCGGGATTCTTACCTCTGTCAGGTGGCAGGTAACACTGTGTGATCCCATATGGCATGTGAGTTTCTAGTAGCGGTGAAGAGCTAAGTTGATGCTAAACTGCTATACACTGTTTACTTTACTTTATATCGTGTGACTATAGTGCTGGTATTCGCACACATTATGTACATCAAAATTCCTTCGTAAAACTTTTCCGGGAAACGTCTGTACAGCTGAACGATGAGCCGTCAGTCCACGAGTTGGAATTTAGGAAGGAAAACGTGGAAAGTTCAGCTCTAGTGGAAATGTTCGTAACGGTATGTGTAAGTGGAAGTGGTATTACGAGAATACGAGTTCAAAAGGTCAAAGGTCACAGCGCTGCACACAAACTGACTCGTTACCCACGCTGGCTGTACAGCCGCCGGCGTGGGGTAGGGCGTTCAGTCGCGTCTGTCTGTTTGTCTGTTTGTCCGCGCTCTACAAGGAAAACGGCTTGAGCTATCAGCACTAAAGTTGGTAGACATATAGCTCATGGCAAGACCTCGGCATGCACTGACCTTGGGGTCAAATGGTCAAAGATCGAATTCTAACCCCAAATTTAACCACAATGCAGGGTTACGGTTAGTTCTAAAGGGAAAACGGCTTGAGCTATGAGCACCAACGTCGGTAGACTTTGCTTGGACATTTCTTCTGAGCTACTCGGTTTTGGTATTTAGTTTTTTTTCGTATTTTTTTGTTTCTGTGCCGTGCGCTAGATTAGGCTGGCCATCTCTTCAGCTTTCCAGCGCACGTAAATATACCGCATCGTATGGCATCGTATTGGCATATTGTACATGTAGGACCTCGGCGTGCACTGACCCTAGGGTCAAAAGGTCAAAAGGTCAAATCCTAACCTTAACCGCATGTCGATACGGCTGCACATTTCTCTAGTTTGAATTGGGTTAATTTGTCGGTGACTAGCTGTCGATATCTGATATGACAGGTACGCGAGGCGCAGACGGCTCGCCAGGTAATCAAGGTTCACGTGGTCTTGGTGGACGCGTTGGAGCAACTGGAGCACCTGGACTGCAGGGACCGAAAGGACCTCCTGGAGCTACGAATGAGCAAGGAGAAAGAGGCAACGCGGGACCTCTAGGAGCAGCTGGTGGTCGTGGACAGAGGGGTATCCCGGGAGATACCGGACAACCGTAAGAAATTGCTTGCATTGCAGACATGACTTGCATTGTCCATTTTTTCATTCATATATACAAACCTAACCCTAACCTTAACTCTGACGCCACGTATATCTGGTATTATGTTCTCACGTTTTAGCCCGCCCGGCAGGCATAGCCATGCGCCGGCCAGCTATGTTCTGCCGACGATTATTTTTTATTTTTAACGCGCGACGCTATGCTAGCGAGGTATAATGCTGTCGTCGTGCCGTCCGTCTGTCCGTTCGTCTGTCTGTCACACGCCGGTATTGTACGAAAAAGGCTAAACGTAGGATCATGCAAACAACGCCATGCGATACCCATGGACTCTAGTTTCCTGACGGTTGATCGTAGCAAGTGCTAGCCCACGCATGGCAAACCATCCCTGAAAGTGGCGTGGTCAGGTTAGGTGTACCATTTAAATTTTGATGGGCACCAACCATATCTCTGGCAGGGCTGAAGCAAGAGTGGTCAAATTTTGTAGGCAGGAGGCTATGATGTCAAATCCCAATATATGGCGAACAAATCACCCGGGCGTGAATTGGACCGTTCCGTTTCCAGGACGGCGCTCGTAGGAGGCGACCAAACCTGGCTTTAGTTTTTGGTTCATTTTATGTTGTGGTATATTTTGTTGTGGATGCGTGTTTGCTTTTGTTGTGTTTGTTTTCATTTTTCAGTACTGTGCGTAAGCCAAGAGATTGGCTGGGAAGAACGTCTGCAAAATGATCTATTTTGTGTCTAAGGCTATATCTCTGACTCTCACACCATTCCCCGTGGCTCGGCCGCCACTTCTGAATGTACTGCCGCGCGTCTCTTAGAGTCTGAGTTGTTGGTGTGACGCTGTAGCGGTGAAGCGGGCAGGCCAGGTCCTGCTGGGAGCCAAGGCTTCACGGGAGTGCCAGGTCCCGCCGGCCTGCCTGGAGCACTGGGCATCATTGGCCCTCAAGGCCAGCAGGGTTTCACCGGCGAGACGGGTTTTCCTGGTCTCAAGGGCGTTCTGGGAGTATCTGGCTCGCCTGGAGACACCGGCGCTACTGGATTTAGTGGTTAGTCTCTCTCTCTCTCTCTGTCTCTCGCTGTCTCTCTATCTCTCTATTTGTATTTGTGTTTAACGGTGTGTGCTTGTGTTAGTGTTTTAAGATTTGCTTCACCTCCACCAGCGACGTATGCTTTGCTTCCAGTTTGTTTGTATTCTGTCGGCAGGATTAATGACTAAGTTATGGGCGAATTTTCGTGATATTTGGAAAGAGCAGAATGCCTTGGAACAAGAAACAGTGACTATTAGTTATTGGCGGGGACTGATTTGTATCCGGCATCTAGTTATATCTTTGGAGATGATTGGTAGGCCTAGTTAGCTTTATCGTCCACACTTTATTGAAATTCGCCAGACGGCAGCACCGCATGCTTCTAGCGTTATAAACGTTGCTTTTGGGCAGACGCAGATCAGTGCTTTTGTAGCAGATCAGTGTATGCGAAACTGTATTTTTAGAGAGAAAAAAATCAAATTAAGTTCGTTTGGATGACATAGCTTTCCCAGCTTTGATGACGATTTAAACTGATGGCCAGTAATGTTTGTAGGTGAATTATAATCAAGATAGGTGGCCAGTTTAATGAGCGTTTGCTTCTCTGGCAGCCTTCTGGCATATTCTTGTATTCAACTTTTATTATTCTTGTTTGTTTATGTTGTGCTGGTGAATAAAATACGACGATGGTGATGATTAATGTCTTTGTATACTAGTATTTTTTGTTTTTATTCATTTACGTTATCGCCCGCATCAGCGGTGGCGAAGTATTGTAATGAGCACGTCTGTCTGTCTGTCTGTCCGCGAGCATATCTCCCGAACCACACGCGCGATCTTTACCACATTTTTGATGCATGTTGCCTATCGCCGTGACAATTTTGGGGGTTTTCTTCCCCATTGACAGTGCATTGTACTTTACAGCATTTGGCACCCATCTGACCCATACGAAAACGGCTGAACCGATCGAGATGCCGTTTGGCTTAATGACTCGGGTGGGCCCTAGGTACTATGTGTTAGGTGGGAATCCGATCTTCCAAGGCGAATTGGCATATTTTTGGGAAACGTAGCGGCTCATTGTGAACTATAATGGGAAACTCTACGGTGCGCTGTGCAAAAACGGCTGAAGCGATCGACGTGCCGTTTTGCATGAAGACTCCGGTGGGCCCACGGAACCATGCAGTTCCCCCAAGGGGAAGGGGCATTTTCTGAAGTTGTCCGGGCGGCTTCGCTGCAGCCGTCGCTGCAACGTCGCTGTCGCGTTCGCTGTAAAGGGATCATTCAATCGCCAATAACGTCATGCAGCAGACGGGATCATTCAGTATGCCTGGCAAGCACAAATAGTATTAGGAAAATTTATGGGCGCAGGCGATGCGGCCTATCGGCCGTGTAGGGTGTGGTTGGATTGCACATCGCGGGCGAAGTGTGATATCTACGATTGCATTGTTGGTTCATTACCAAAAATATGACAAAATATTATGAAGTACTGTCGTGACGAGCGAGGATTATTTTCTTATTCCTTTAAAAAGTTGAAATAATATTGTCAGATATATATATATATTACCAACGTATTTGACGGAGTAGTTAGAACTCGTTGACGCTTATCTTGCTGGTATATAGTTTACTTACTAGTTTTTTGTGGCTGCTGTATGTAGGTCAGCCGGGCTCAATTGGGTCAATTGGTCAGCAGGGAACTCGAGGTCAGCCAGGACCAGTTGGTGCAACTGGGTTGATAGGAGATACAGGTGCTCGAGGTGCGAATGGAAACATCGGCAGGTCTGGAGATCGAGGTTTTGCGGGCGCTGACGGCTTGCCCGGCCAGCGTGGACCTGATGGCAACGTAGGACAACCAGGAGCTCAAGGATTTACCGGATCAGCTGGGTCTCCCGGAGGCATCGGAGCAACTGGTCCGCGTGGTCCTGACGGATCAATAGGCCAGCGCGGTCAACGAGGTGAAGATGGACAGCCGGGAAGAACTGGAGATACTGGAGCAACTGGCGAGAAAGGATCTCAGGGACGTGAGGGTCAGCAGGGATCGATGGGTGTGCCGGGAGAGAAAGGGTCTGTAGGACGGACAGGAAACCAAGGACAGCGAGGACCTGACGGACAAAATGGAGCACCTGGTTTGTACATTTTGTTATTCAAAATTGATTTTTTGACAGAAAGTTGACAGATCAACTGTCTGGCTGCAACAAAACAGTTGAACTATGCTTCATTCGGAGACATTCGAAATATCTCCGGCATTGAGAGGCCTGGCGCCTCATCCAAATCAGTTCTTTCTCTGCCAATTATGAATAAGAAACATCCAGCACTTAGAGCTCATGTCAGACATCTCTTGAGTTGTCTTTGGACGAGTGGTACAATGTCTGGGACTGTTGCGAGAGTAGTGTTTGTCACGCAGAAACATTTCCCACCGAGATGCAGCAGAATTTATCAGCTGACTGCTGTTGTTGCACATGTTGACAACACATTAGTAGGTAGATGTGCCGTCAGTTGATTGCTACGGTTGCTTGCATGTAACAGAGATGGTTGCTTATTCTTCTCTGGCTCTGAGCGGTCGTGTCACAGTGTTAATTGACTTACTGACTTTGTCTACAAATGAATCGTCAGTCTGTCTGTCAGTGTGTGTCTGTGTTTGTGTGTGTAAATTGACAGACACGGCCAAAGTTAGCCTAGAGTGGCTACTATCTTGTCTATAGCAGTAGTGTGCAGTGTGTCAGTCACACACCCCATCACAGACACACACACACAGTTTTTAACTAATCTGTTTTCTTTACTGGAATTATTCCACATTTGTCCGGATCCTCTAAAAGTCCAACCTTTTTGAGACAACTGACCTTCATGTCGTCTAGTCTCAGAGCATAGAAGTAAACTCAAAACACTGTCCATAGCCGCCAGGGAAACTCACCCAGTCGTCTTGACACGACACCTCATCTGGCGTTGAGGGAAGGATGTCGCTACTTTACGCCGACTCTGCAAGGTCGGCGCCAGCGGCAGTATGAAACCCTAACCGTAATCCTAACCCAGTATCAATGCCAATTGTAGGTCTGTATGAAGGATAATCATAGAAAAAACCTTCAATGCGGCAATGTGCTAGTGATTGGCAGAAAAGGAAAGACTTTAAAGCCGTCTTGAAAATGTTGCTAACACTAGTGTTGAAGGGCACTAGAGTTTTTAGCTCATTCAAGCTGTTGGGTCAGCTACACATAAATCCAGCCAAGCGAACATATCCTTGACTTGCTGACACTTTCTTCAGGCGCCAGAAAAGGCATTTATTTTGTACAATAGCGCTACAGCTATCTCGAAAGGTTTGTTTAGTGACATATGGCTTATCGTTGACTAACTGAGGTACACAACAGTCTGTTACTGTAGACAGAAACTGACAACACGTCTCTGCGTACAGCAGCAAGCATCATGCGACGCCGCTGTGTGTGGCGTTCCTATGACTTTGTCGCCACGCTACAAGTGTCCATACCTAGGCTGCTTACTTACTTACACTGGTGAGTGAGACGTTTCTTAACGGCGCGTGTCCATTACCACTGGTGTACATGTATGGCAGGGTTTACTGGAGCAGCTGGTCAACAAGGCGAGAAGGGCTTCATCGGCGCAGCTGGGCTGCAAGGTTTCACCGGTAGTCAAGGTCCCACCGGTCCGGATGGCTTCACTGGAGCTACTGGAAACACAGGCCGTTCCGGCGACCGCGGTCCACAAGGATCCAACGGATCGCCAGGACCCCAGGGATTTCAAGGAGCTGCCGGATTCACTGGAGCCACCGGATTTACAGGGCTTCCAGGTCCCGCCGGCGAGAAGGGAACGGCCGGAAACAAAGGTAGTGCGGGTCAAGTGGGAGATATTGGACCAGCAGGCTTTCGTGGAGCAATTGGACCTCAAGGAAATAGAGGACAGCCTGGCGGAACTGGATTTACTGGAGAGACAGGAAATCCTGGTCAGCAAGGTCAGGCCGGCAGTCCAGGACCTGATGGACAGCAGGGAGTGTCAGGTTTTACAGGATCTCCAGGTCCTCGTGGTCAGCAGGGTCAGCAAGGACCAAATGGACGTAGTGGTGATCCGGGAGCTCGAGGTGACACTGGACCGGTCGGTGATACCGGAGCATCTGGTGGACCTGGACCGACCGGACAACAAGGTAATCACTACATTCCAACTTCTGTATCGTAACTGGACTAATTTTATTCACAGTATAATAAAATTAAAAGGATTTTCACGCTGACATAATACATCAGGCACATATGTCGTTCTGAACGGCGGTGCTAATCTTTTTAAATAATAATATTAAGCGCAATAGTAATCGTTATTGTTGCAATAATAACTAGCAGATAGACTTCGACGCATAGTGACTGTAGCTTTTTTGCACCGTGTACAAATATTCTTACTTACTTACTTTGACGCCCAGCGTGGACGTGGATGCCTTTATCACCATATACTTGAACCATGGTGTGACCTTGACCTTTGACCTTTGACCTCCAGAACCTAATTAGGTCGTCAGTTGGGGCTAATGAATAGTCCGAATCGGTTTTATCAAAACCGTTGAAGCCATTCATGAGATGCCAGGTGCTATACTGATATCTGACCAAACGAACGGAATGTATCAGTCTATGATGATAAAGCTCTAAACGTATATTAATGGCGTCTGTTTGTTTTTGACTTGTGGATACGGAAATGTATCTGATCGGCGTGTGAATGTTTTACAGGATCACCTGGAACACGTGGACAGACCGGATTCACAGGCACTGACGGATTCACTGGAGCAACTGGATTCACCGGACTTGCAGGTCGTCCAGGAGATTTTGGTGATACTGGACAGACTGGAAATCCAGGCCAGCAGGGTCAGAGAGGACTACCAGGTCAGACTTGTAGCTTATACTCCTGGTCTACCAAGGGCTTGAGTCTCATCATTGCTTCTCGTAGTTCTGCTGTTTTTAGCTACTGATTTGAACTTTTCCAGACTGGAATCATCTGGCGATGAACGTTTGCACTAGTTGAGCGAAATTTGTCACCTGCAAACGTTTAACAGATCAAACTTGTCTGTTCGTCGGAGAAAACGTTTGATCTCATCATCATCATCATCATCAAAATTTTTAACGTGGCCTAAATAATAAAACTATTTGCTAGGTCCATGCACGTGTAAAAGACATTTGGTAGTCTTATATAAGTAAGAAATTGGTTGAGACCGGCTGGTGTTGTCCTCTGTGATGTCAGCTTGACAGTCAGTAAGTTAATAGACGGTTAACGTTTACTGTAACAAAACTGCAAAATCGAAAATTATTGTAACCGAGAATGTCGTTTCAATGAGCGAATGATGATGATGGGCCTTTCTCTGCGTCGCACATGTGACAATTCGCTTTCGATTTCGCTGTTTTATTCAGTAAAGTCCGTTAATGTACCGTCACTGACAGTATAATTCGGCAAAGTAAAGTAAGTAAAGTAAACGTCGATTTGTATAGCGCATTGTCGCAATGAAATAAATGGAGATCTGAGCTCCGCTTTGTATAGGTTTCAGAATGAGAGTATATTTAGTAGCAGCAACAAAGAACAACAGAGATTGCACTATAGATAGGACGAAGTGACGTCGCTGTAATCTACGATCTCTGTGTCATAGGGCAAGTTGTTGTACTTTGAGAGGTTATCTGGTGTCACGTTATTTAAACGAAAGTGAATCGATAGGATTAAGAAAAGCTTAGTGCTAGCGTCGTCTCGGCGATCTGACTGTAAGTGTTGCAAAATGTTTACATTTCCTTGCCCTACATCGTGGCATCCAGAACAGCTGGCGAAGGTAAAACTGAAGAAACTACGTCACCTTCAATTGATCAAACTGTTCCACTTCGATGCATAGCGAAGCTCAAGGTTTGTGGTGTAGAAAGAAGCAAAATCCAGCAGATCTGTGACCATGAACAACACGATAATCTGATAAATCATTTTAGCTGTAGACTCTACTTGTTGTACAGATATTGCGAGTATATATGCTGATGTGTTTGGCTGCAGAATGTTTGTTATGCTGCGGTGCTGCGTGATTTTCACGAGACGTAACTTGTCCCCCCCGTCTGTTAGCTGAACTGTCATTTAACAGTTGGTGCAGTCTGCCTGATCACTTATAACCACGCAACGAAAGCAGTTTCTTACAGAAATTCAAGCACTGATAACAACTGGACGGGTCAGCATAACCGCCCGGTGCGACCACACCCCCCACCCACCTGCTGTGCTAGACCCGTGCTAGAAGTGCGTGAATGATGGCTACAGGTGACCAGGGTCAGCCAGGCGCGCGTGGCAGCGACGGACTGAAAGGTGACCAGGGAATCATTGGACGGGCCGGCCAACCTGGTCCGATTGGAGAACAAGGACCTCGAGGTAGTCCTGGTATCGACGGATCACCAGGCGCTCCAGGACAGCCGGGTCAGGACGGTCAGCCCGGACAAGTTGGAGCCGCCGGACCTCTTGGAGCTACCGGATCTCCTGGACCGAACGGTGTTTCCGGGCTACCGGGAGCTACTGGAGCAGCTGGAAGGCCCGGGGATCAGGGGCCGATCGGTCCAGTTGGAATAGCCGGATCACAGGGTCAGCCAGGTGACACGGGACGGTCTGGACTTGTCGGATCACCTGGAGCTCCAGGTGACACTGGAGCTTCGGGACCTGGGGGTAATGTGGGAGAGCCTGGACAGCAAGGTGCTCCTGGACCGTCCGGCCCTAAAGGTCTGTTTTCTTATCCCGTATCTGCTACATTGGTGTTGCTGTTACTGTCACCCCCGGTGTATTCCATGTGCAGCATTTAACTTTTGTTCTTTTATATTATTCATTTATTACGCCAAAGTAGCTAAACGTTTGTAGAAAAATAAAAGCAAAACCGGAATGACGTTTTTTCAGCTTAATAGTGCATCGTAAAACGTTTGGTGCCCAGGCTTCACTGAACCTTTTGTGAGAGCTCAGAGCATAGAGCGAATGTCTATTCAGTGCCATTGCCACTGGTCATTAATTTATTACTACATGAAATACACACTGTTATGTACCTTTTTAAGTGGGTTAGAACTGCTTTCGAGTGACTGAGAAGTCAAAAACGTTTGGCAGAATTGCAGGCTGGGGCAGCATCCCATCGCCATAGTGACCAGCGACACGTTTTCATATGTTCACTGTTGCTCTTCCTCTCATTAGCTTACAGATTAGATTCTCTTCTAAAATGCACTCGAGGTGTGCATAGAACATTTCTGTTTCATTGATTTTGTTTATTCCGCCGGACTGTTTCATCATTTCTAGATTTGCATGTGAAATTTTACATATATGATTGTGTCATTATTATTATTATTATTTCTCGTGTTAATACTATTGTTATTAGATAGTGTAACCGTATTGAACTAAGCATTAAAAGCTGATGTGAACGTGCTGCGGTATGTTTGTACAGGATACTGTTTCTCTTTTTACTAAATTAATTTTTCTGTTAAATGTTTCTCTTGTTTTGTGCATTAACTTTTCTATCTTTGTTCTTGTAGGTATGTGATTTGCTTGATTGATTGATTGATTGATTGATTGATTGACTGACTGTGTCAAATACAGGTCAGGCGGGCTTCGTTGGTCAGCCTGGTCAGCAGGGTGTCCAGGGGCCAAATGGTCAAATTGGTGCTCCTGGATTCACTGGATTTACCGGACCTCAGGGAAGTCCAGGTGAAAATGGTGCAGCAGGCCAACCGGGCCAGCCCGGGGCTGCTGGTCCAAAAGGAACGCGAGGCAATACCGGAGCAACTGGAACAACGGGATTCTCCGGACCTGCCGGATTTACTGGCCAGAGAGGGTCGTCAGGTTCCCCAGGTGTCCAGGGTGTTGTTGGTGTCACTGGACCTCAAGGACAGTCTGGACAGCTAGGAGAACCGGGTGTTCCGGGAGCTACTGGAGCTCCTGGAGCTCCTGGCCCAGTTGGAGCTCAGGGAGACCTGGGTCAGCCTGGAATACAGGGTAGTCCAGGCGCTCCTGGATCAGACGGCGATAAAGGAAGCCCTGGAGGTCCTGGTGCATTTGGCGTCCAGGGTCCTCCCGGCAGACAGGGTGATGTTGGCAGTCAGGGTCAACCTGGATCTGTGGGATTCAATGGATTTACCGGTTTTACTGGTGAGAAAGGCTTCCAAGGAATGCCTGGCCCGAATGGAGAGAGAGGGTTCACCGGCAGAATGGGTGATGCTGGCTCTCCCGGGCCATTGGGACAGGCTGGCGACCCAGGTTCACCAGGATCTATCGGAATGCCAGGCCCTCCTGGTGTAGCTGGATCACCAGGACTTGTAGGATTCCAGGGACCTTCTGGATCTCCCGGGGACCGCGGCCAACCAGGCCCAGCTGGACCTAATGGACAGAGCGGATCAGTCGGTTCTCGTGGCTTTACCGGAGCTACAGGAGATGTAGGCAATCAAGGTCAGCCTGGCCAACAGGGCCAACCAGGCCAGTCAGGATTTACTGGAGCCGTTGGATTACCTGGTAGAAGAGGAGATCCTGGAGATACTGGAAGTCCTGGGAACCCAGGCTCGCGTGGAGAGAACGGTCGTCGTGGACCGACTGGAGCCACTGGAGATAAAGGTCTCCAGGGACCACTGGGGAGTCCAGGACTCGCAGGTAATCCTGGATTGGATGGAGATCCTGGCTTCATTGGAGCAGTTGGAAGTCCTGGAAATCCCGGGCTTCGCGGATTACCAGGAGGTCCTGGTGACGCTGGGGATACTGGTTCTTCTGGACCGAGTGGGCCTGCAGGTGACGCATATTGTTGTTAACTTGTTTACTTAGTTATTGTTTGTGACGAACTCTAATCTACATACTTTACGGTTATATCTCTTTGAAATTTGTTGATTAACATAACTACCAGTAAAATTAAAATATTGGTCCTTTTCTTGGTTGTAGCGTAATAAGTAAAAGAGATACGATATGTGTCAAAATTTATAGGTATCTTAATATCGGTCTGCAGTTATGCCATATGCAGAATATGAGTTTACTACAGACACAAGCGGTCACTAGATAGGCATAATTAGAAGTAGTTGTGAACAACTAGATTATAAGTTGTCGTTTGAAGCTTTGAACGGTTTGTCCATGACAGTCGACACTCGCCAGAGAGACTGTTGCAGATGTGTGCCTGGTGTGTATTGGAAGGACATGTCACCAAAACAGTAGAGATTTTGAGTGGAAGATTTTTGGCTAGTTTCGTACACACTGGTTGGCGGTTGACACTGGAGTAGATTGAAGGTGAGGGTAGTGGCGATCACGGTGATTCGACGATGAATTGGTAGCGAATGAAGCTGTACACTGTTACCTTGGCGACTGAGCCAAAGAACCACTCATGTACGTCAGACTTGCGGCAGCTTCTGACGTACAGAGAGTTGCAGTGAGCGATGTCAGACATTTTGACGATACTGTAGGTGACCGCGTGTGCGGAGTCTTTTTTAGCTGTTGTCGTCTGCGCTGAACACAGGTATCAATAACGTAAACAAACCGCGTTACTACCGTAAATGTACCGTCCCACGTGACTTTGACCACGACGCCATCTAGCGAATGAGGAATTCTGGATTACAACTATTACGTGCTCTCTGCCTAATGAATTACGTGCTGTGCGCTCTTCTGCGTGCCAGTGGCGGGAAAACACTGCAAACTGCTGTGGCTCAAATGTGCGTAGCTGCATTGCTGTTCATAAGCACTGTTGTGGTGGAAGTGTTTAAAATGCAGCTAAATAAGTAAATCCAAGTTCGCCGCTAGATATTAGTAGACCACTCACGTTCATTTCTGTGGTGTTGCGTGTTGTCTGTAGGCTCTCCTGGTCCAGCAGGCCAACAAGGCGCCGTTGGAGACCGCGGCTGGACTGGACCGACGGGATTCACCGGATTTACAGGGACTCGTGGTCAGAAGGGTTCGGCCGGCTCGCCTGGTCAACAGGGTGACCAAGGGTTTACTGGACAACCAGGACAGCCAGGACCAGTGGGTCAGGCGGGCCAGCCGGGTGAGACTGGATCCGTTGGACCCAGTGGGCAAAATGGACTCCCGGGTCAGCCTGGCATTACTGGATTCACCGGACTGCCGGGTGCACGAGGCCGACCAGGAGCTGCAGGACTACAAGGACCTGATGGACGTGAAGGGCCGAAAGGACCGCAAGGCTTCCGAGGCCCGAATGGCGTAGCTGGTGCAGCTGGAGCACCTGGAGATACTGGGCCTCAAGGCCAGGATGGAACCAATGGCTCTCCTGGTCAGCCTGGACCAATGGGAGCGCCTGGTTTCACGGGTTTTGTAGGACCAGCAGGAGCAACTGGAGGAGCTGGATTCACTGGATTTACTGGCGATACTGGACCACAGGGACCTGATGGTCAAGCCGGTGATCGTGGCCAACCTGGACCCAATGGACAGCAAGGTAATGGACAAGTTCAACGAGATGATGTAGTTATACTAATCTTGCTGAGTGTGTATCTGCGTTGTGATGTTGTGGCATAATGATTGTAAAAATTACGCCAAGATTGTGGCAGACGAGTTTCTCGTAAAATTAGGAAATGATTTATAGTAGGTCAAACAAATATCAAAATTAGATGGCACTGGTACAGCTTTTACCTCCGCCACGCTGAAATCACTATTGGACAAATTTCGTGAATTTCCACCTGAATTCTCTTAACAGACAATCAAACAAACGGGGTCGAAACATAACCGCTGCACGCTGCAGTGAAGGTAATTAGGCCTACAGTGTACGTATGCCTTGTAATTTTTCACGATATCGAAAGCATTCAGTGTTGGAATGCACTGGAGCAAGTATGACGTGACCGATCAGATGCTGTCTGCTGTGTTGGCCCGCTCTCACTACAGCGAAAACATATGAGACACTTGTATTATTACATGTGTGTTTTTTCATGTCAAAGCACTTTTTCTGTCATCTGTCAAAACCTATAGCTTCAGCTGCAATAGTAAGCGTGTTTGTATATTTTCTTATTTTCTTGATATCCCATAAAATCAACGACTGGCAGAACGTGTAAATCTCATCCATAACTTTTCGTGCTGAGCTGCAGCGAAACATGTGCCGTTGTTTCATAGTGTGAACAATGCAGCTCATTCAAACCAGTTTAGTCAATGCTCCTATACACTATCACCAAATCTGGAGAACGATGCGCTAGTTTCGACAATGATTGGTACATTGAGCGACTGCTCATGTGCCGTCCATGTTGATTTCATAAGGAGACATCAGCTAGAATGCTGTTATCAACCAGCGCAGGTCAGACGCAGTTGCCTTGGTTACTTGCACTCCTTACAAGTGGAGTTGCCACAGTCAAAACTGCATGGGTCAAAGTAGTAAAGTAAAGTATACGTCGCTTTGTATAGCGCATCGTCGTAACTACCTCTAATGCGCTCAGACATGGATCACACAGTTTTACCTGCAAATTACACCACACCTTCTTTTACTCCGCAGCCGCAAAGCATCACCACCCTTTGGCTGGCACTCATTTTACCGTCCCATGGAGGGTGGAAGGCTGAGTCGACTTGGGTGGTTGGTTACATACCGAAATAAAGTGCCGCCTCTGGAAGTTGAACCTGGACACGGTCACCCAATCCAGTACTAACCGGGCTCAGCGTAGGTTAACCTCGTTGATCGAGACCAACGACGCTACCACTACGCCACGCCGCCACCACAAATCACCATCAGATGACCATCAGGTTGGGAACTGATACGTTAATTGCCAACATTCTAATTGTTTATTTTACGTTATTTATTACAGTAGATTATTTGTGATTCTTTCTTATTCCTATTACGTTAGTTACATTATGCTAACTTTGCATCTGGTCAAGTCTAAAGAGTTGCAAAAGTGCCTAAAGTCGTCGTGCCTCTATGAAACGGCAAATGTCGTGGCAAACGCTAACACGGGCGGTACTTCAAGATGTGCGCGTTGTTCATTGTAGCGGTACAATGCTAATTGTGTTGTGGTGGGTTCAACTGCAGGGCAGCGAGGAGGCCGCGGAGGTGATGGTGCGACTGGTTTGCCAGGACCAGATGGGTTCACTGGAAGCATCGGTAGACAGGGATTCACTGGAGCAACTGGAACTCCGGGTCCTACCGGCCCTGCTGGAACACCAGGATTTACCGGACTGATAGGATTTACTGGTGAAGCCGGACCTACAGGTAACCCGGGAAGCGTCGGTCTTCCAGGGGTTCCAGGCGTCGCTGGTCAACCTGGTTTCACCGGCCAGCAAGGTCCAAAGGGCAATGATGGTCAACCGGGAGACATTGGCCCACAAGGAGCTCGAGGGCCTGACGGCTTGCAAGGAGAGCGTGGAGCTTTGGGACCTTCTGGCTTCACAGGTGAGACATTGCTATGATAATGACATCACTGTATTATTAATACTGTCACTTTTTTCATGTATTTCGTAAGCTTGACCTTGACCTAGATTCATCCCACATCCATGGTGCATTGGGCCAGGCCATCGTTGTCTGTTCTTATCAGCTGCTGCTGCTGCTGCTGTCACGAGTTTCGTTTCCTTAGCTCAGTTGTAACTGTACATCTTCATGCTTGCAGTGTCCTTCCTGCGACCCTGCGAATTTATTTATTTATTTATTTATTATGAAAAATCGTACATCAGTACACATGACATCCTTCCCTTGTCATTTGTGAGCTTGTTTTGGTCTCCGTTGTCACCTTACGTCTTATTTTACACGGCCCAATCAACGCAGACTCCTGCTACTCACTGTACTGTTCAACTTACGCTGTGCCGTTCTACTTCAGACTTCGTCGTTCGTTATTATATTTTCTCTCTTTCTCTCTCTCTTGAGCTGATTGATACTGATGTCGCCAATACATATATGTCTGTTTTGGCGGCATGCTGTAGTCTGCTGATTGCTCGTCGGTGTTCACGTGTTGTTACATTATGATCATCAGTCGACCCTGGCTTGCCAGTTATTTCCGTGTGATGTAATTCCAGGTGCAACTGGAGCAGCTGGAGTTGCCGGCCAGCCTGGAAATATGGGAAGTCCAGGAGGTGCTGGACAGGTTGGTCAGATAGGACAGGCTGGCGTGCGTGGAGCGACTGGTGGTCCTGGACCTGCTGGCAATATTGGACCGTCTGGACAGGTGGGACAGTCCGGAGATCGCGGTGCAACGGGTCCAATAGGAGTGACCGGAGAGTCTGGACCTCAGGGCCCTGCAGGGCAACCAGGTTGACCAGCTCGATGTTAACAGTTCATCATTGCTGAACATTAACTGTTTCTTTTACTAATATTAGTTCACTTTGCGACTTTGCTTTTGCAGTTTGTTGGGACAAAGCAGTATTATCTATGAATAGTTTCTGTTCTGTTGCATTCTCAAAGAATTAGTCTTGTCTTACAGTATCGATACTGTCACTTCAGCTTTAAATACATTATACAACTATGTCCGTCTTTGTAATACTCGGACGGAAATGTACGCCGGCCGCGTCGCGTGCTGCCCCCTGGTGAGTCCCGTTGAGTATGCGCCGCGCGTCGTATTCAGAAAAAGATGGGACAGACAGACAGACGGACGGACGCCAGACCGTTTCATTATACGTTTTTCGCTAGACACCGCCAGCTAATAAACACTTGATTTTCTGTTACATGTATCTATTAACATTGTTGAGTCATCGACTGGTGTTTATCATTGACATTGATAACGAGCACAGTCAGTCACTGGCTGATGATAATCACCTCCTGATTAATATTGTTGTTAGCCACGTCGACGGAAGTCGCGGGGTGTGTGGTTTTCAGCGGCCTTGTGTGTCTGTTTGTCTGTTTTTCCACACGATATCCCAAAACCAATGCAGCTAGGATCGCCAAACTTGATTGACAGGTGATCAACGACGAGCCCTGGAAACCCATTTATTTGCGGTTTCCACGACTCATTGTGGAACATTTATTTTGGGGTCAAAGGTCAAGGTCACGAGTCACAATAAACATTGCCGGCGTGGGTTTTGCACTCTTGTGAGTGCTGGCTTCTTTAAGTTGCTGTTGTTGTTGTTATAGAGATGGACGTCACGTAAGACTACGTGAATTCTAGCCGGTGAACGCGTCTGTTGGCTGTGTTTGCAGGTCCTGACGGCCAGCCTGGATTGGCAGGTCAGCAGGGAGAGAGAGGACCTCCTGGTCCAGATGGGCGTGCTGGTGCAACCGGCCAGCCAGGACAGCCAGGCAATCGAGGCCAGGATGGACAGCGAGGTCTAGCAGGCAATCCGGGCCCAGACGGACGACTCGGAAGTCCCGGCTCTGCAGGTGTGAGAGGTCCCGATGGAGCCACTGGGACTCCAGGACCTTCCGGACTGAATGGTGCGCAAGGTGCTACTGGCGACCCTGGTCCAATTGGCGGTTTGGGACAGCCTGGAGACACCGGGTCATCTGGCGCTACCGGTCTGCAAGGTCCACGAGGGTCAGCGGGTGGACCTGGACCAGCGGGACCAATCGGCGAGACAGGATCTCCAGGGCAGCCGGGACCAGCCGGCAGCGTGGGATTGCCTGGACTGGTCGGCAGCGTTGGAGTGAATGGAGTACAGGGTAAGATTACCATACAGTACAATCACCATACATCTGCATTTTACACTCGTCTGCTGCGCGCGCCTTCGTGACAGTTGACTGTGATTTGGCGTGCTGAAATGGCTGTTTATTATTATTATCTTATTTATTTTTTAAAACCCACAAGCACAAAGCCGCAGGTAGTCAAAAACGTTACAAAAATGTTTGAGGTATTTCTGAGAAACGACACTTATTCCGGCTGGGCGTCCTTAACGAAACTGTTGTGCAGCAATACAGCGTTGAAACGCTGCACAACGACAGAAATTTTCTGAAACAGAAAAGAAACCTGGCGAAGGTCACCTGACGCTGCCGATATACGTCTGCCAAGATCGCTCAACGAAAGACGCGCGTCTTCGTTCAGAGGGCCCAGAGTTTCAACCGCAGTTGGGTAGAACGTGTGCTGAGATGACAGGTTACTGTATTTGGCTGTCTTGCGCATAGCAGCGATTTCGGCTGCAGCGTCTGCCTCGCGGGCGGAGGAGTCAATATAAGACGAAGCAGAGGTACAAATTGTTGTCACGTCCCACACAACTGGCTTGCCAGCTTTCCAGTGGATCAAAGTCATCCCGTCAGGGCCCTTTCCATCTGTACGACAAAGACCAGCTGGCTGTTTGACATCAGGAACGCCAGCTGAAGAAAACGCCCTTGCAACCACGTCGTTTAAGGCGTTTATTATTATTATTATTTTGCTATTTCGTTAGTAAGCTTTGTTTTTGTCGTCAACCGCGGCTTGATTGGTTAACTAGGCTCGTGACATTGGCAGCATGTTTTGTGAACAACCACGGGAGTGCGTTTCTATGGTGTATTTCGTTGCCTATGACGTCACAGCTATCATTTATGAAAAACTTACTCCCTGGTTGATCATCAGAAATGCTGCTGATGTAGGCGGACCCTGCATGACGATGGTAAACGTCTTGATGTAAGCTTACACTTTGGTATCCTTACCACCGACGTCCTCAGCTCTGGCCTGGTTTTCCACCGTTGTTCTAGGCTGGGATTCTTGAAGCGTGACGCCCTTCTTATGATCCACTTGACAGCGTCAAGGCACTCAACATGAGTAAATCACAAGCTTGACTGACAATTTGCTTAACTGAATCAATGTCCAATAGCCACGTTCCTGATGTTAGTCCGCTGAAAACCTGTTCTGGCCCGCCTTTTTGTCAAAGTTCGCCAAGTTGGTCTATTGGCGGAATTTTGCCAGTGAACGATTGTGTGATCTGTGTCATCTGTCTGAGCACAGCCAGATTCAGACATGTGAACGCCAGTGGATAGCCTTCAGTACTGGACACCCACCCACCTCAGATTCTCAAAAACGATACAAGACATGCATCAGTTGAATATCTGTTCCACTGACTACCATTCACAAGTACACGTTTCGTTATATATAATTTTTTCGTTTGTGGAGGAATCTGCAGAACTGTCCAGTTTGTCAATGGTGTGTCTGAAATGAAGGATTGTGTCGGTATTGTTTTGTGATCGTAGGTCCACCGGGACCCATCGGCGACACTGGACAACCTGGAAACGTTGGAGGACAAGGCCCACAAGGTACGCCAGGCGCCCAAGGACAGCCAGGAGACCGGGGTCCCAATGGACGTGCAGGCTCGCCCGGATCGCCCGGAGGGATAGGCGCTCCTGGTTTGCGAGGTCAGGATGGTCTTCCGGGTGAAGCTGGAAACACCGGAGCTCCGGGTCCGTCAGGCAACCAGGGTGCGCCAGGTCCTGACGGATTTCCCGGACCTGCAGGTAGTCCCGGCAATGTCGGAGGTCGTGGAGTTCGAGGTCCACCTGGTGATGCTGGCCAACCAGGATCTCCAGGTATTCAGGGCGCCGCAGGTCCTGCAGGTCCGGTGGGACCACTTGGTCCAACAGGCGGTGTTGGTGCCCAGGGTGCGAGGGGACAGCCAGGTCCCGTTGGACGGGCTGGTCCCAGTGGTAATCCAGGCAACAAAGGGCCACAAGGACAGCCAGGGGCACCCGGTGACCGAGGGTCTCCGGGATTCACCGGACCAGCTGGTCCACGTGGACCACAGGGTGAGGTCGGCTTTCCAGGCTTCTCAGGCCGGAATGGTGCACCAGGTGCACCTGGAGCACCTGGAAACACTGGTGCACCAGGACAGCCTGGCAATGACGGGTTTGAAGGACCGCTTGGTTTCGCCGGCGAACAGGGTGACGCCGGGTACACTGGACCGGCGGGATCGCCTGGAAACAGAGGAAATGACGGATCACAGGGAGCCCGCGGCAATGCAGGACCGCAAGGTGAGTACTTCAGCTTGTCTTGCATGGCATTTGATCAGCTGTTTGTCCGTGTTACTTTGCTTCTTTCCCCCTGCTACATTTCTGTATATCGGGCTTGTCTATCATTGTCAGGAGCCATCGTCGCTAGCAGTGACTTGAAATCGTACCACGCCGTGATTTAGAAGACTGTCTGACGTCACGCGCCGGTTGCTGATTCGTTGTGTACTGTGTGTGTATGTTAGGGTTCACCGGTTCCCCAGGGTCTCCCGGACAGCCAGGCCCCGCCGGCAGTCCGGGACCTCGCGGAGAGCAAGGCTTCACTGGACAGCCAGGACTCGGTGGTAATGCTGGAGAGCCAGGCCAGGGCGGTCCTCTTGGCAACCCAGGTAACTGTCAACAAATATGCATGCTATCTGTGACGAAATTTATAAAATTAACTGGATTTACAACATGTCTTAGCTGCAGGCCATTATAAGCAGTAACAGTGGTTATTAATCATGAATGTCAATATTTCGACTGGTTATTACGACTAAAAGGGTAATACTCTGTTAAGATGCAGACACAGGCTGAGATGAAACTTTGTAAATGCGTAAGTTCTGGCGATGCTGCACAGAGCGCCACATTATTTACTTAGTTTAGTCCTAAAGTCTGCTTTTACCACTCTTCAACTTTTGTTTCTCTTGATGCAAAACTTTCTGTATAATTGATTTTTTTTTGACCAAGATACTTATTTGACCAATCCGTCGAAAACACAGTTAGATATTATCAAGTACTAATAATGTTCAACAGAAGCTTCTAAATAGAAGTTTCTGCGCATTTGCAGTGAAAACATAGCTAAAAATTTCCACAAATGCTGCTAAATCTTCAAACTTTAATTGCAGCATGCGAAATCCCGGACACTGTTGACAATCATGGTTGTAGATTTTGGAACATATTCACAGATTTTGTGATTTTGTGCATGCGTAAACAACTGCACGCTCTTTAGATTAGCAAAATTTAGATAGCTAAATCAATAAAACTGCAAATGTTAATGTCAAAAACTTCACAGCTTAAAAGTACGGCTTGTGAGGACGATAGCGGCTACCTTGCACAACTAAAACAGCAAAAAATAAAAAAGGTGATGTTTCTTGTCAGCACATTGACTCTATGGCACTGTGCTGCTGAGTAATATTACCTTTTTAATTTTTACTGTTCTAGTTGTGCAAGGTAGCCGCTGTCGTCCTTACAAGCCGTTTTAAACTGAAGTTTTTGACATTAATTACAGTTGTGGTCAGCAGTTTTTGGTTTCATTTTTTTGGTAGGCCTACCTAGGCTACAGGAGCGTTATAACTGTGCAACTGTAGACGACTTGGTTGATATTTGATAACAGGTCCCTCGGGATTCACTGGAGCAACTGGATCTACCGGATCAACAGGTTTTGGAGGACAGCCAGGAACATTAGGTCAGCCAGGTCTGAACGGTGATCCGGGTCCTGTAGGACCAGCCGGAGATCCCGGAGCTCCTGGAAACAATGGTCCTATTGGCCAGCCCGGACTGCCGGGGGATAAAGGCATTCAAGGAGCAACTGGAACTCCGGGTACCCGAGGCTTGCCGGGATCACAAGGACAAGCTGGAAACGTAGGTAATCCTGGTGATGCGGGTCCGCGTGGTGCAACTGGAGCTACTGGTCTGGACGGTGAGTATCGTGTTTCTATGTCGTATAATAATAATAAACATATTTGTATAGCGCCATAGGGTCGTAACTTCAGAGGCGCAATCTCGTATGTGTATTGTGCTCTATCATTGTCATGCTGTGATGATGCATACGGCATTTGTGGTTGCAAATTTTAATTAGTGAATCGCTCAGTTAATATTAATCATTGAAATTTGTCAGTTTGTATTATCACTCCACTGCATAAATTATTTTTGTGCTTACCTAACGTCAGTTCCTTATGAAAGATGCTTGTTGCTGTGGTTAAAGTGCATTCAGCACTGCTAACTGGGACATTTTTGGATCATGTCGTAAATCCTGGAATATAATTAGGGTCAGTCATTTTCTTTAGGGTGGCCTGTGTGGCTTAACGGTAGAGCGTTCGCTTGCGATCCAAAAGGTCGCAGGTTCGAATCTCGACCGGTCTGCTTCCAGGTAACAGCCTTGGGCAAGCTGCTCACACGCATGTGCCTCTGTCACCAAGCAGTATAATTTGGTACCGGCCGATGGGCGGTGACGCTCTTCGGCTGGGAAGGTAACCGCAGGCCTGGCGG
>Ga0209780_1000384_pt1 | contig 22877 bp, 16 predicted proteins | sample WorMetexBAHAMAS2_FD_187384 | JGI IMG/M metagenome (GOLD analysis project Ga0209780, IMG submission 187384) | Marine gutless worms symbiont microbial communities from Max Planck institute for Marine Microbiology, Germany - Inanidrilus exumae... | ecosystem: Host-associated > Annelida > Digestive...
ACACTGTACATTCAGCAACTGACAGAGACAGAGTTAGCTAGCTGCGAGGCACACAAGCCACGCATCTTATTATGCAATTTAATGCAGTTCTGAATCTGTTATCATACACAGTCGACAGTACACAGGGTGGGTGTAAATGTAGGCCATGGACCACAGTACACGCAAATCTCCACTCTGCAACCAGAACTCTAGGTGGTCAAGGTGAGCAAATGAAAAGAGTCCCAGAGAGTACATGCTTGCGCTTCGTGGTCCCTCCATCCCCATGGTTTGCTGGTCACTCGCCCGAATCCGTGCATCCCCGTAAGTGTTAAAAATCTGCCTCCGTGGACCCCATGGAGTCCCCATGTCCCCCAAACCCGTGCAGGCTTATACTTTAATTCTCCATTATCCACATCTTTCTCGTAGATTCCAGCTTATATATTCAGAATGATGGTGTTTATTGTTTTTTTTGTGTTTCTTATAAGCACTTTTTCTTGGTTTGCATTGTGCTTCCTTGGTGCTTTGATGTTGATTAGGCGATACGAACGATAGGGTGTCTGGCCTTTAAAGATCCGTGCTGTAGCAGTCCCTGGGATTAGTGTTTCGGCCGGCACTTCGTAACAATAATAGTCGCATTTCCATAGTGTCAGAGTTGCTGCTAACAGTCAAGTTAAACACATAAGTTTTGAGTTGACGCTTAAAAATTGTCAGTGATGGACTTTCATAACTGTCCTTTATGTGTTGTACACCATGAGTCAAAAAAACAACTAATACACTTCACAACTTCATAACTTCAGCAGATGTAGACCGATTTACAAAATTCTTTCACTGCCAGATTCCTGAGGAAATTTTGTATGCACATATCGTTAAGATACTCCACCTCACGTTCCCCTCCAACAGACAACATCTGAGCCATGGTGATTGTCTGGAGTGTAAGAGGGGAGATTATTTGACCAGCTCTGTGCTGTTGTGCATCATAATTGTGCACATCATATGCACACCTATATAATGAGCAGTTTGTACACGGTCGACTGGATCAGGCTTTGATCATGCTTGGCTTAGCTGTCCTCCGAGCGCCTCTGTGTCTTCGTTGTACTTGGTGCTATATGTAGGAAATTTTTTTATTACATGAATTTCTTTACCTTTGTGTGCTGAGCCTGTGGGATTGACCCTTGACCTGGAAGACTCATCCTTCAGTGCTATTACACTGTTGGTTGGGTCATCTGACCTGTAAAATCGTCTCCAAAATGACCTATAATGTGTCGAGCAGCACTTGCTTTAACTTTTAGACTATTTATCAGGTCGGTGTACTGCAGTAACAAACACTACTGTATCCTTTTGACAATGATGAAGTCGTTTGTTGCATGAACTTCACCGGGAGTGTGTCAGATCATATTTGCAAACATTCTTGCGATATCTGCATTTTACATTTGCTGAAGTTATGATCAAGAGTCAAGTGTATCGAGTTTTTGAGTCACACTGTAGAATGGTAGGTCACAGTGACAAGCTAGCAACAGTAGTAGCTTATTCCAGTCTATGTTGGTCTTTTGTGTTTAGTATTGCTTAGAATTCTGTCATTGATGATTTGCTTTGCTTTTGAGCTGAACATCTCAGTGCATTTGCACCTTTTCTTGCACACTGATGAATAATAATAGTTGCGTTATATTGCATGCAACTAAACACAGCAGAACCTTCTGCAAACATGGCCAATGCATGCCTGTGTACCGTGTTAGTATAATTGTGATTTTTCTGTGCGATGTGACAGCAGGCTTAATTAACAGCTACATCCAAATGGTCAGAAGACATTTAAAAAAAGAATTATTAATATTATTGCCAGTGTAATTTATGTGTTTATAATGCGTTGAATTCTTGACTGACACGACTTTCCTGAAACATACTGCCAAAAATTTGCAGTTGTTTTATGCAATATTTGCTTTAGCGGTATTGCGTCAAATTTTTATAACAATAAAGTTCTTACATTACTATTGATTAACTCTTTAAGAATTCGTCTTGCAAAAATTTTATAGAGTTTGTGATAAATTATAACCCTAAAGGTGCAACATTACCCAAATTGTGTCGAAAGTGCTGTTCAGTCATAACCAGCCAAATGAAGATGTGTGTTAATGACGTGATCTGTAATAGCACAGCTGAAGATTGCTATGACATTTTGATTACTGTGATCAGAAACGATAATGCATGTTTTGTCTTATGTGTATGTTTCCAATGGAAAGTCATTACACTCAAATGGAACACAGCACACAAGAACATCGAAGAAAATTTCCAGTAGGAATGATAATAGTCATGTTCAGTGATGCATCAGTGATGTCTGATTTTGAGAAAACAATATGGATACAGATGGCTCATTAAGTATTGATTACTCTGTTGTTGTAGATGCCACGGTATTCATTGTCGTCAATTGAATCTGCCTCGGCTTCAGCAGCTGATGTCCCGGTCCCTGCTGCTACACGTGATCTGTCGCCAACAACGTCGTCTCAACGACTACATCGCCTGCCACTCGTTACCAGTTCTACAACAACAACGTCAACCCGACTTGCCCAGCTGAGTCCGGTCTTAACCATTCCGCCGGTCGATGTTGTCGGACGTCGCCGATGTAGCTCTCCTGGTGCGTTTCTGCACATGATCCGCGAGGATGAGACGATGCGCTGGGATGTTGATGAGGGTGTCGGTGACGTGAGTCGAAGACCTGCGGAACGCAAGACGTCACTCGGCCTCGATGACATTGGCAGTCCGATGCAGCCGGTCTGCGAGATGGCTTGGTCGCGGAAGACATCGGCCACGTCTGGGTACAGTGATACAATGGCAGCCGGTGACGGTAGCTGGACAGAATCACGTAAGACCTCCTTGGCGGACGAAGACCGACTTGGAACAAGTCCGGAACGGGCGGCGTGTGCCATCAGCGCGACAATGTCGCACTCGTATGACGATGACATTGCTGATCGGCATCTGACGGTTCCTGGGCCACCGATTGTCGGTCCACGAGCCTCGTTGTCTGTACCGACATTCCACCTAGTGATTGATGATGCTGACGTCACTAGCCAAACACACGTCGATGCTTCAGACGAGGCGTAGTAGCCGACAGAAACGATTTCTCTGTGGCAAGCAATCAAAGTAGTCGACTTTTGAAAAGTTCAAGATGTTTTTAAAGTGAAAATCTAAGACAAATTGTTGGAGTGGCTTAGTGCTAATCGTAGTCATGCTGTTGTGTCAGAATTCTACGAAAAGAATGCGACTCGTGCGCCAGAGTGGCAATACGCATACGAAACAAAGCAAAGCACTGAGATAATGATGAAATCATAGTTTTCTTGAAACATTTTTACCTTAATATGAAATAATATAGTACAAAAGTGATAATTTGTGCTTAAAAGCTGATTGGTGGCCAGCTTAAGCTTCCACAAGGAACCGTAGCAGATAACCAATGAAAAAAATCAGTCAGTTTCATGTGATTTTGTTGTTTAAAATGTTCTTTCAAATGAAGTATGTTTTATCTGCAGTGCTGGTTGTCTATATCACACTTAACTGGTTGAGCCCAGTGTGCATAGTCCATTAAATGCCATCCTTTTTAGGCAGTCTCAAATCCTGCCAGTTGCTTTACTGCTTGACTGCGTTTTGCATTGTTTACAATCCATGTTGTTGTTGTCCAACATTTTGGTCACATATTTCTCAGTGATTTGCAAATTTTGTGAATGTATTAAGCGTCAGCTGAAGTTATCACTGTGCAGTTGCGTACGTTGTAGAAAGTCTGAACATTTGAGTTTTTGCTAATTTGGCTTCATTTTGCAAGAAAAAAGTACACAATTTCTCGTGTTCTTATGTAACAGCAGCTCAGATAAAACTCACATTGAATATGGAAAGTATGGTAAAACAACTTTTGGTAACATTTGGCAGAGGCTGCATGTTGGGCAACACTTAGCTTTGTAAAGACATCTTTTTTCAACTTCCACAATAAGTAATTATTGCTTATGGTTGCTAGAAAGCTGTGATATAATGTTTAATTTGAAATGTTTTGTAGTTTTGCTGGTAGGAGTGAAACCCTGTACCAGCGTGATTGTTTATTGTTTGACGATATAAATATTTTTGTTTATGGTAAATGCATCATTCTGGATATAATATTTAACCTGCACAGCATACATGTGATTTTAGTCAAGCGATTATTTATAGTGATATTAGTTGTATTTATTGTGACCGATGCTGTAATTGTTGTGTAATTGTGGCAGGGCTGTGTGACGTTTAGCTTTGGATGTTTAGTGGACAGATCGGTGGTAGAATTGACAGGTTTGTGGTGATTGAGACGTGTTTGTTTTGTACGCTGTTCTTATGAATTGTTTTTTTTGGTGACCTGCACTTTCAGTGTGTGTGTGTGTGTGAATGCTCTGATCGTTGTTTGCTTGGATTTTTGAATCCACAGATTTCTAGAAAAAAATTATGTTGTCAAGCACAGAATATTGTGCTGTGTAGCTTGTTTGATGAATATCGTCTAATATATTCTTTTACGTTTCAACATGTTCTTCAGAATAACGTGCACTGCATCATAGACACAACAACTGGTGCACATATACTGTAACTGTAGATTTGCTCAATCGTGGTTTTGTGCGTATTCTTAAGTCATTGTCTACTGAAGACAAAAGAATTAATTTCTTATCAATTTTGTTGATATGAAATATTCACTGTTATGTCATTCATGACGTCTTTGATAAGCATGTTTAATTCTGATGATAAAGTTTCACTTTTTGCACTTTACAAAGAATGGGGTGCATGAAAAATGATAAGCGAATTGCCTGGAAGAAACTGGAAGCTAAATTCTCGGAAATAAATTTAAACAAACGTACAGATCTACACAGATGAAAAAGTGATTGAGCAAATATTTACATAAGTAAACCGTGCGCCATAAAAAGTGCCACTTAATTTTTCACTATAATTCCGGTATTTCTGGGTGGATTTTAATACTCTACAATATAGTTATTTCATTTCTGTAGAATGTTCATTCATGTTTCCATTGATATATAGTGTAAAAATCCAAGAAATACGGGAACTGTACTGAAAAAAATAAAGGACATTTTTATGGCCCATGGTGTGACTGAATTGTGAATAAGTTCCACTCTTCTTTGCGCCATGCTGTGTATTTGAATTGCATATAGCAAACTAATGAGGAATGTCACTTTTATCAAGTCACAAAATGAGGAAAGATCCAGGTTGAAAATGAAGTGTATTAATCATTCAAATTGTTGTGGACACCCAGAACTGCATCAAACCTGTTAGCAATCTCTGCAGTTTCCTTGCAGACGTGGAAACCACTGGATAAACTGCCTGGACAGTAGCAACTAAAACCTCTGTATGGTTAACTACCATTGCCTGCAGATTCTGTACCATGTATAGCTGCTATAGCACGCAGTAATTGTGTTAGAAGTGAAGCTGTTGTTCTATAGGCAAATGATTGTCTAAACTGTGATGTTCGGTGTAGACATTGTTTGTCTGTGTGCAGTGTTGAGGAGTACATACATACATACTCACATTTATAAAGCGCCAGAAATCGTAACATATCTTGAGGCATTGGCACAGAGTGACTAGACGGAAAAAGCAGACTGGAACAGATGAGATTTTTCCTGGCGTTTGAAGGTTGATAATTTGTCGATAGTACTTGTAGTCGCACACTGGAGTGAATTGCAGAACGAAATTATTTTGGAACAGCCAATTATTATCTATATCTAATAATCCGTCGGTGAATGTTTGGCCGGAGGCTTGGATTACGTGCGTCACATGGCACTCAACAGCGGCGCGGTGACGCGAGGGTCGCGGCTTACATGCCATCAGTACGAGCGGGGGCTTGGCTTACGGCAGGTGGCCCAAGCCACAAACGAGCATTGCGAGATTGCGGCTTGCTACTATTATTGAACTGTAAATAATATGCACATATGCATGTGTCGACCCAAGTCATACTTATTTTGTTGATCATATGGTGAATTGCTGAATTACTTTCAGCTGGTTAGGTATTAAATTTCTGCACAGACAGTTATTTGCAGCAAGTCTGTGCAGCTGGTGTAGTCATGCTGATTTTGCCGGTGATTGCCGTTTTCTTTTGCTAATTTCCATTTTGTCTGCAGATATTGATTGCCAGTTGTTTGTGGCGGTGTAAAATTATGTCTTGTTGTTTTTCATTGCATCTGAAACCACCGTCATTTAGTTCTCACGTTCATATGTGCAGTGATGGGCATCTAAAATATTTTAGTGGAAGTGAAAAATGAACTTTTAACTGAAAATTTTTAGCTACAAAAATAGTTTACTGAACTAAACATATTTAGTTAAAGCATTATCCAACTAGTACTATCTAGAATATTACCATTAATGTAAAGACAGTAACTGTTCCAACATTTGCACCATTAAACAGTAGATCAAAACATCCATTTATCCATGGTCTCATCAGCCAATTGACATCTTCCTATAATGAACACTTGGGAAGCCGCAATAAACAGGTGCACGAACGAAATTGGTGAAACAGAAATGTACTGTATCAAGAACCCTACACCATATGAAACTAGTCTTATACATCACAGGTACAGCAAGTGAACTGATTGCTTTGTTTGCCACACAAGCTATTGATGCAGAAGCCACATCAATCTTCAGTAATTATTTTAAATTTAGACCACATGTTTAACAAAATTAAAACAGTTACCATATTTTAACTTGTAGTATGGCTAAAATATTATCACTTAGTTAATAACATTAACCCATCACTGCACATTAATTCCTTAACTTGTCACCTAAATTGATCCACTGCTGTGCAAGTCCGTATGCTGCACCATGCAGCCCTGCAGTTTATCACTTGGCTACCACCTTTTGACACCCAGCATACATAATGGGTTAAGAAGGTTGAGTGTGATTACGTAGCAGATCAACTGTTGTGATGCATAATGCTCATGTCTGATATAGACAGTGTGGTGAGAACAGTACGTATAGGTAGGTCATTATGTTAATTGCTACTGTATTTGCCGTACTGAATGCTTGCGATACATATCACAAATGACAAACATGTTGCTTTTTTTCAGCACACACTGTCCACATTTACACCAACAGCAGCTTTTAGATACCACCCGACAGAAAAAAAAAGAACATTTTGGAGACGTTCTTCTCAGCCAATCTGTTGGCTTAGTATGGAAAAACTAAATCAAACACAATAAAAGAAATTAACACAAAAAAACTAAAACTAGATTTTGTAGCCTCCTACAACCTCTGGCCTGGAAATGGAAAGGGGCCTATTCTGAAAGGAGTAAACATAAAACAAATTTTTAAAGTGGCCTAAATAACAATGTTACTACAAGGACCGAGTAGATAAGTCAAACGGAAAATTTATATTATTATATCATGCGCATTAAACTAAGGAAGGTAGTTAAGTAAACAAACAATTTATATAGCGCTACAATCAAGAAACGAATCTACGCGCATTAACACCATGGAGCCCGTACGGGCCGACAACAGTGATAAGTGGCCAGCAAAACCTACCAACATTTCTCTTATATGCTTCAGCAACACACAACGTAAACACTACCACGTCTTTCTGCTGATCAGTTTCACGTACAGCCATAAAGTCCAAGGGTCCATCCCCCACTCCCAGAGTTGGTAAAAATTGCCTCCAGACGGTTCCTTAAGCTCAGCTGCACTGTTCTCCTCAGCTAGCATGCTCTGCTTATAGCTTCCGAGGTTTGCCCCAGCTTCTACCATGCATTCTGCCAAAAAGCAATGGCTGCCCTGCATTTGCCAACGTCCATGGAAAAAGTACTTGTAATACAAAACAGTCTACTAAGATGACAGCTGTTATGGACTGTGCTATGTATACGGTTGGTTCGTTAGAGTTTAACGGCACTTTCAACACTGGACATGTGCCAGACGCAGCTTGCTGCTTCCAAGAAAACAGTGCATCACTGTCACAAGCACAATTAGCGATATATTAACATCATTGCAGCGGCGATGCAAGAACGTGAACATATAGAAGAAGTACATGTAGTAAGTTACAGTTCTGACAGTTCACTGTGGACGTCCATGTTCACATCACTAGCGACCTACAAAACAAGCAAATGCCACTCACAAAAAATCAAATAAATCCTGCTTTTTTACAACAGCATCACCATCTCACAAATAACCGGCAAAACTATGAAGTGTAAGTGTAACAAGAACTTGCAATACAAGCTCTATGAAGGCAACCATATACTGATATAAGCACTGCAGTTAGCATACAGTTATCTTATACTATCACTAATTATTATAGGAAGCCGGAACCTTCAAAACTGTGCCTACAAATCAAGATTCCCGAATCACTAACTACAATCATTATAATCCTCATCACAACAGTTTTACCATTTATAATAATTATTGTAATAAAAGCAGTAAAAATAAACAATGGTCCACTACTTGGATACACATCAAGTTTGGTACTTTGTTTTAAGGTAAACAACGGCTGTGCATGTAGAAGAGAAATGAAGAGGTATTATATCTACAGGTATGTACATCATGTTCAAACAGAGACAATAGAATTAAAATGTTTACACTATATTCCACACTTACAATATATTGCCAAGTATAGAGTTGGTTATTTTTATATGTGGAATAAGTGAATGATGAAACAAGTTTCTTAATGGCAACGATTGCCATGTGTTGTGTATAGCAGTACACACTGTATACACCAGATGAAATCGAGATTGTGTGGATGTGACAAATTCTTTCTTAACAGTTGAATTTCAACATACGTGGTGATCTGGAGTAGGAGCGCGAGTATGAGCGAGACTGGCGTTTGTTGTCATAGCGACGACCTCCGTAGCCTGGAGACCTTGACCTGCGACTAAAACACACACCGTTCACTTCAGTCATGTGAAACAACAACAAAAACTGATTTATCGCCATTACGCAGGTCAAACAGTACCAATCATGCACATGTTGTGTATATTTTTACAAGACAGTGTGACATTTTTCAGGTGCTATAAAAGTGGTAAGGTACAACTATAAGTGAAGAAATATGAAAAATACCCCAACGGTCTGCCAAGATACACTCCAGGTGTAGGAGTGTGTGCTCGCTCTGTTATCGAGTAGTCGACACGGATTTTGCGTCCATCAACTTCCGTACCAGGCGCCATTTCTTTTGCCTGCAATCAACCACCAGAAGATTTCTTTTCTTTGCCACTTAACAACCACACAATCAGTATCTAGATCTGTGCAGTGAAAATGGGTGTCTTATGTTGCAAGTCATAAACTCTAGTTTCACAATGGAAGCAGTATTCCAGTGGCCACAAAACAATGGTGCTGCATGTGTGACCCTCCAATGGGCATTAGCCACAGATGGCATTTGCAGATGGATATAACTTACTGACCTCATTTCAAAATGTTGGAGTAGATTAATGTGACCAACGTGAATGTCCTCAGTCACATTTCTTTGACAACTAGACCGATCAGAGAAAAATAATCCGAGTGAGTGGAGCTGTTCTTGCTCAATCAATTCAAGTATTTACAGCTCAATGCAAATACGTTTTAATCACTGTGATGGTGCCATGGCACACAACACGCAACTTTGGGCAGTCAAGAGTAAATGATCTGCTAAAAATTAGCACAGATCCATTGGCCCTCTCCAATATTGTTTCAGAACATGACCAACGGACAGCGGGCAGGTGACACATGGCGAACGAAAGAACTGAGCAGCAAACAAAAGTACTCAACTGAAAGTGCAAGGAATGTATCAGACACCAAACGAATTAGCATCATATGATCAACCCAAATACGGTACACAATATCGATTATGTGGGTCATTTTTAGGAAATGCAGGACTGAAAATGTGTGCAGCTGGGGATAGATGAACTTATATGGATGGGTCCATACTACAGGCAGTATTTCTGCAAACTGCCCCAGACACACCAGTACGTCTTCAATTTTCTGTTTTCATCTTCAATTTTCTATCTTCAACTTCAAATTATTCTTTCTTCAACCTTTCACATACATATAAATAAACACTGTCATAAATCACTTTCGGACAGGAGTTGTCTGGGTATTATATAGCATACTTACCTCACAATTATGTACACTCTTTTTCCCATGAGTCATAAAAGGTTTTTACTCAAAAATTCATGTAGGCATAACCTTTCCAAAGAGTAAAATGAAAATACTATACAGCACATGACTGATCATTCTGCACTGGTACCACGGCAGAAAAATGTGACCATAAGTTTTTTTAGAAGTTTCAAGTATGTAGTTTGGTTCTGTAACATTAACAGATGCCTAACATTACACAAGCTAGAAGATGGACCTTGACACGCCAGCATCAACGTGGATGCCTTCACCACAGCCTGCGGTGACCTTGACCTTTGACCTCCAAAATGTAACCAGGTCATCAGCATGGCCTAATGGTTATCCCCTGTAAGTTTCATCGAGATTGCTCAGTGGTTCATGAGATATGGTGTTCACAAATTTGAGCTCGACAGCCTACGGTGACCTTGACCTTTGACCTCCAGAATCTAAACAGGTCGTCAGTAGTGGCAAGTGAATATTCCCTGTCGGTTTTATCAAACTGTAAAAGTTGTTCATGAGATATCATGTTAACAATATATCTGACGGGACAAGCAGACAAATGAACGCGAGAATGGGACAGGCTAAAAACACAATGCCTTCGTCAACATGTCGGGTGGTGAACGCACAGAAACAAACAAACACAGTAAGTGTAATGTAACAATAAGGTGAAGACTTTGCTGCAATCCACAGGCAATGCTGAAAACCACATCATACTGAAACGATACACATTGTCCTGGTTAAAAGTGTCAAAACCCGTAATGCTAACTGAAAACACTGGTAAGCCTCACAAAACAGAACAGTCAAATTAGCAATGTAGCAAACAGCCACATAATTTCAAGTTTACACCCGAATGTATAAACTGCTAGACACATGGAATTTGTTAGAGTATCAATACCAGCAATGGAAGACATATGTCATCAAGATACTATCAAATGCAAAGCATAACACATTCCCAAGGTGTTTTACAACAGAGGTAAAGTTTCACTATATTCCACAGCAGTGTCAGACGTTTCTTGCTCAAGGACAATTCCAGCACCAATACTGACAAAAGGGCAAAGTTAGGCAGTGGTTGGTTATGTCTCCGTTCAGCCGACGAGATCAGCATCTTGAAAGTAACAAGCATTCTTCTCGAGCACCACTAACAGGTTTACTTTTATGATGCTTAACGTTTCCTGGACTGTGCACAGGGTTCCCACAAGTTAATAAGAAAAAAATTCAAGGACTTTTTCCAGTGTTTTCAAGAACCTATTTATACAATGTCGGAAACTGAAGGCACTTTTAAATGGTTAGTGATAAACGAAGCACAGATACTTTCTTATGCTGTTAAAATTAACAGCACTGTATCTACAGGGTTCCCACTATCTTTTGATATTAAAATTCAAGGACTTTCAAGGACCCTCAAATTTCATTTTCAGGGACCAATTCTCGACAGAAGTTTACAGCATGAGCAGTAGAACAGTTTTCTGTGGGTTGTGATGCTGAACCTGATTCATTCACTGCTGACGTTGAGCGGTTTTCCACTCGGTTACTAGACTGTGTGCTGGGCACTGGCGGCGTTCTATTTGTGGACACAAGTAATACACTGAAATAATATGCATTCTAGTCCTATACAATGCTGTTGAATGGATATGGTGATCACAATGTTTGACGTCATGGTGAATTCAAGGACTTTCAAGGACCTGTGTAATGAAATTTAAGGACTTTCAAGCACCTGTCCTCTTTTCAAGTACTTTCAAGGCATTGAATTTAAAAGAAAAAAATTCAAGGACTTTCAAGGATGTGTGGAAACCCTATATCTAAAGAATAATGGAAACAGATGTGACGCAATTTTAGTAAAGGAATGACACCTATAAAATATGCTGCCGGCAATTATTCCTCTTCACCGGTCAATATATTTGCAAACATTTACAGAAATAACTGAGGGCTTTTCTGCTACTGCCTTCAACTCAACGTCTTCCCTTTAGCTGCCTTGTGGCAATTGACTGTGCTATTAATGTCAGCTTATGACCATGTTCAGCCATATCAGCATCATTATCTGCATCAGCCAACACTGACTCCTTGTCAGCCTCAAGCTTCTTTCTTTTTTCCAACTGCTCAACTTCACAAAAAAAACTGCTTTTATTTTTCTGTGTAGTAACAGCTTGTGTTTTTAAAACTGTTTCTTCAAATGCACGTCATATTTCTGCCTGGCAGTGCCACATACCAACAACACCAGCTGTCAATGTTGCATATGCCACCAACTAATGCAATGTGGTCAAAAACCAAATGTAGAGCCTCGAGTATATCACTATATCACAAGTATATCTCTGCTTGTTTATTTACAGAAAAGGACAACAGATGCCTGACATAATTCGCCTGATATCTGACCAAACCTCAGTGAAGTGTTTGCAGCCGGCCACTGAGTCATAGAACAGTGTGTTAATCCTGTCTCCAGGCATGAAGAAAAGAAATCTGCTTCTCTGTTCAGCAACAACTTCGTCAATATACTTTGTGTATTCTTGAACATCATCTGTATAATTTTCGCAGAATCTGCAGTAGTGTTTTCAGCCTTTCCTTGCTGTTGTCACGTTGGTCAAAATTTCAAGGACTTCAACCAAAGATGAAATTCAAGGACTTTCAAGAACCTGGCGTGTTGTCAAAAAGTTTACAGGCCTGGAAAATGAAAGACAAAAAATTCCAGGACTTTGAAGGATCTGTGGGAACCCTGTGCGCAAAGAAAACAGGCTGTTAAAGAGAAGGTCTCAGCAGCAGCAGCAACAGTAACTCACCTCGATTGCATCGTCATGGTTTCTCATGTAGACAAATGCAAATCCTCGCGACCGTCCGGTCTGGTGGTCATAGACAATCTGAATCTCGGCAACTGGGCCGTACTGCTCAAACAACTCGCGCAGATCGCGTTCCTGGGTGTATAGGCTCAGGCCAAACACTCCCAGGCACCGGCTGGTCTGAGGGTTTTCCTGAAACACACACACACACACACATTCAACATCCATTTTCCACAGAAACTTGCACTAGACAGTACATGGCTTGCCCCAATAGATGTGACAAACTATGAAGAGATTAGCTGATAAGTCAAGAACATATTCAACAAAGTACAAGACAAGCTGAAGAACAGCTTTAAAACTGGAAAAATCAAGCATAACTTCAACATATAAAACAAGCACCCAATTTCTCTGTAGATCTCCGTATAACTGCTGAGCAATTCTTCAACAAGTCAGAAACTTATTAAACAACCATTTGTACAATTTCGACCTAAGTGGTGTGTGGCTTGCAAGTTGCAGCCCACTCCATAGATAAAGGCAACCAGTTGTATAACAAGCTTTCACCAAGATGAGTTCATGTAATCAGATTGCGTCAGTTTTCAGATGCAAAGTGTAATAGAGAAATAACAGATATTGTAGGCTACAGAGGCCACAGAGTTGCGATGTTTCTGATGACATGCTCGACCTGCCCATTTAGCTCAATGGTCAATGCGACGCGCTCCGTGGCCTGGGGTTCAAACCTTGGCCCGAGTGCGTCCGCATACCAAAAGAATTACTTCAAAAATGATCCCTATGCACATGTTGAACATGGAGATAACCCGGGCAGGAAAAACAGGGTTCGACGGTGTCCTCTATAAACTTTGACCGTTGCTGACACCTTGATCTAGCAGCGTCAGGTTGCTGGCCACACTGGCGTGGCTGAAGTATACAGACTTGGCTGGCCACTGGCTGGAGCAACGCACAGCACCAGTCAGGTCTAAGTGCTTAGACCTGACTGGTGCTGTGCGTTGCTCCAGCCAGTGGCCAGCCAAGTCTGTATACTTCAGCCACGCCAGTGTGGCCAACAACAACAACAACAACAACAGACAGTGGGCCACGTCTAGAAAGGGCGTGCTTTAGAAATACCCGACAAGCTGCTCACTCCTACATAGCCCGCCTTCCCATACACATCGCATACACCTACCAATTCCCTACCGCTTCCTGGGCAAGTGCACATGACGGCTACATGGTCTCAACACTTAGGTTCAGAGTAGGCTGGACACCTGCCTGCAATAATGAACGAACAAACAATGTCATTCTCTCATAGATCGCAATATCTGGAATTCCTTTATTACTCTTTTTACAAAACTATGACTCTATAAAGTCTTCATCCTTTCTGTTATACTTTATGGTGCAGAAACTTCGTTCCCTACTCGACAACTTATCAGGAACCTGGATGCATTCGACCAGGTGTCAGCATTGCATACAAATTATCTGCTGGGCCCGCATTTCCAACACAGAGGTCCTCCGATGTATTCACCAGCATTATCTGCGTCAGCCGTCTTCGGCCATATTGCATGTGCTGATCCGTCCACAGTCGAGACCTCGGGGCTAGCATGGCCTTCTGCCAAGAGACTGGAATCGCCCACCTGGCCGACCACATCATACATGGCTTTGGACGATCGAGTATGATCTGGCACTGCTCAATATTGGTCTGGCAACCGCCTATAATTGAGTACAGAACCGATAAGCATGAAGCACTCTGGTAGGAACAGCAACGTCCGCCACTGGACAAGCCACGCGATAACAATAATGATAATAATAATAACAAAATAACAATAATAATAATGTCAATGGTAATTAGTGCTACTCACGCGATCACCAAGATGCCGTCGTCGGTGTGACATGGGAGACCGACTGCGATGTCGTGCATATCCACCTCTTGACCCATCATCATAGTCACTAGCAAACAAACACACATGTGCATCATCTGCAATGCAGAGAATTTACTTTCTGAAACAACTTATGCGCACAGGCGTTCCCCAATCCAACCTGCTCCATTTTTACACTGGGGTAATCAGGCCTGTGTTGGAATACGCTGCCCCAGCTTGGAATCACTTGCTCTCCAAATCACAAATTGACCAAATTGAAGCCATCCAAAGAAGAGCTCTTAGGATCATCTACAACTACACTAATGATATGCCTTATACTAATGCATTATACTGTGCCAGCATTCCTAGCTTTGTTGACTGTCGAGAACAGCTCTCTCGCAAGTTCTTTACATCAATCTTACAATCCTCATCTTGTCTTCATACCCTTTTACCTACCCCTCGGGATCCTATAATTACAACTCGATTACGATGTGCAAACAAATTTCCACGCCTCCCCAGCCGTACCAGAAAATACCACACATTTATTTCTTACGCTCTTGCTCATTACCAAACCTCATAAGCATTTTATCACCGATCACCATCCAATTTGTTTTTGATGTTTTTGTATTGTATGTTTTGTGTAATTTCTATTGTACTGGTTTATTCTGCTATTTGGTCTTATGACCACAAAGTTGAATAAACTCTACTACTACTACTACTACATCATCTGCAAGTCTCAGTTCACACAGACAGACCCGTGCAACATGCTGCCTCAGGTCCATCGTGTTGTACACAAAGATGGATGCTCAGTATGATAAACTGGCTACCGATGACCGTTACCAGTTCATCACACTCAGCATCCACCTAACTTAACAATACCGGTGATCATCGACGTGCAGTTGCTAAGTTTTCTCAGTACCGAGTTTGGGACAAAGTTCGAAAGGGCAGCCTCTGTGTCAAAATCCAAATCAATCTGTTCAGCCATCTCAATAAAACATTGGCTTGTGGCATACAGAGACAGGGGCATAGGTAATACCTTGCTAGCCCAGCGTCATATGCATAAAAATGCAGCAATTGTCACACCAGACTGAGAAAAAAAGACACATACTGTTAATTTGACACCCGGACACATCACCCATCCCAGTACTAACCGGGCTCGACGTAGAGTACTTCGTTGATACGACCAATGCCGTTACCACTATGCCACGCCGCCAACCATGTTAAAAAAACATCCAAGGCAGCTGTATACCTGGACCTCTCCTGATGGCGACACGCGGAATCAGATAGACTACATCTCAATTGCACAAAGATGGAAAACGAGCTTGAGGAATTGTCGCACGTATCCAGGAGCAGACTGTGACACAGATCATCAGTTGCTCGTGGCAACGCTGAAAGTCAGGCTGGCTAAAAGACGACGACAGAAAAGCATTCCGCCTCTGAATCTCCAGGAACTCATAGAAGAGAAAGCAGTACAGTTTGCAGCAAAGTGACCAACAGGTTTGTCATTGGAGGCTGCACAAAATGAGGTAACCCCAGAAAATCTCTGGAAAGGTACCAAGACAGTCCTGCTGGATGTAGCCACAGAAACGACTGGATGCGCCAAGTCGCAAAAGAAAAAGAAATGGATACAGACTTTCGCAGCAATCAGGGAAAAAGGGAAGCAAAAGGCAAAGATAAAAACCGATCTCAAGAACTGAAAGCTGATGTACACAGAAAGTGCAGAGTTGATAAACAACAACAGCAGCTGGAAGGTGTGGAATTGGAAGAAGTGAACTCAAAAGGAAATTCCAGGCAGCTCTTACAGACAGTCAAATCAATGACTCAGATGCTCCAGCCACGTCTGCAATGTATCGAGTCAGCGAATGGTGAAAATTTAACTGAAGCTGCACAAATTCGCATACAAGTGGAAAGCGTATTGTGAAGAATTGTATTACGATGTAGAAGGGAAATGAACTGAACAAGAATATTGGCAACGAGAGCCTCCACCACTTCATTTAGAGGTTGCTTGTGACATCAGTCAGACAGCAAGTCACAAAGCCACAGGTGCTGATGAGGTCCCAGCAGTATTCCTCAAAGCAGGAGAGACAATACTGGACAGAATGCACAGAACGTGTGGCGACCTGGCAAATTGGTGAGTGGCCAGAGAAATGGAAGTTGTCACGTACACCGCACTTCCCAAGATCCCGAGAGAGGCAAAGGAAGACCACGCATGATATTAATACATGGACAGGACTCTCCCTGAAAGAGTCGATCAAAATGAGAGAGGACAGAGATAAATAGAGAAAGTATGTCCGTGGTGTAGCCAACCCTCAGATAGAGGACGGCTCAGGATCAGAACAGAAACATACAGAGACGGTGAAGCTAAAACCAATGAGGATAACTCTTGCGTGTGCTCCCTAAATTGAATAAATTAGCTGCCATCAGTAGCAGCATCTTTGCTCCAACAAATCCACCAACTGTTAACTAACTGTGGGTGTCGGCTAAAACAGGCCGACCGGTATAACGACCATAACGCAATTGTTGTTCAGTACATTTTTTTGCAGAAAATAACCACTGCAAAATGCAAACACGAGTAGAGGGGGCAGAACATAAAAGAACATTTAACACTTCCCCACGCATATACTTCTTGACTACAGCAGTAAATCTCACACTTTTCATTCCCATAGAATACACTCATAATACACTTCAATACTTTTATTTTCCTCCATTTTATTTTTTTTCCGCAGACGTGCACATGTCACGATAAATACGAACATCTGTCACATCAACAATCACTACTCGGTGCCAGCACCACTGGCGTCATGTTTCTTACGGTGTTCATCATGTACTCACGGAATCAAATACACATAAATAAAAGCTGCTAACATGCAAATAACATCAAAATGATTCACAACAATCACTCCATTATTATGGGCATGCCTTATTCACAGAATGCACAGTACCTACACGAAGCTGCACTGTTGTTCACTGGACATTTCAATGAAATGCAGCAAAACAGCTGGCTGGGTAAAGATGACACTTAAAACGGATCTGGCGTCAGTCAAAATTACATAATGTAAGATGAAGGTCAGAACCCTCAAAAATTGTGAGTTCCACATCTGTTTTAATTGTTTTGCTGTCCCTTCACATGCCCATTTTGCCAACTATGTTTAGTAATTATTGTTGATACACAAGCTTACTATCGGGACGAGCGTTTGCGATCGTAGCTGCAGGAACGAGATCGCGAACGATGACGACGACGACTATGACGACTGCGCGACCTACAACACATTCATTACACAACAGAAATATATATATATATATTATTCATCTATCTGACACCTACTTGTATCGTACTGAAACTGATGAACCTGTCAATCAATATAACCAATATGAGGTGGTAGACTCGGAGCTTTTGCAAACCAAAATCATAGTGAAATTCCGATGGGGTCACTCCCGATACCTGCACCAAATACACGTCTGGTAGCAAAAATGCGCGATATAAACAAAGACGTATCGAAGATTGCCACAGGTTACAAAAATTATCAAAAGCTGCAAATATTTATTAGTTCTCAGTCGACTTGTTTGATAAAACCCTTTTTTATTCAAGTCAACTTATTCAGTGAAAAATTACATTATGTATGCACCTGTACAGATCGTCAAAGATGTTAATCAAAATGTGAGAGAAACGTCAACAAACCTGGACCTCGAGTGCTTGCGACGACTGCGAGACCTGCACAGTAAATAACACACCAGGTGACGCTCAAACACGCAATTACAAATATTATGTAATGTAATGCATTATGACACCAACAACTGGCATAAGGAGTGGGTATTGGCACTGATGAACAGATGTGGCATCCCTTCTCTCATTAGTCAGTCTCTGAATCAAGAAACAACGAGGCCAGCAGTGACGGCATGATACATCGTATTGTATCAAATATTGCAATATTGAAGGTGTGTCGCATCGTATCCACATCGCAATCATTCACTCTCAAACGACTCGCTATTCCGCACTACTCTAAATCAGTCGACGGCAGCAGGTCGAGCTCAGCACTGCCGGCGTCAGCAACAAAGAAAGAGCGACGGGCGGGGAGTAATTAGTGTCACATTGCAAGGACGGCTGATGCATTCCACAGACCATCAAGTCAAAGATAACCACAAAAGGCTCGATTGGGCAACCTTTGTAGACCCAGCCTAACTCACAGTGAGTATGAAAATGGGCCAGTCAGATAATAGCGGAGTGTGTTATCTATTTTTGTGTGTTGTAGCTCATCAGCAACAGTGTATATCCCCACTCTGCTGGTTACAAAAATCTCCAGGACTTTTCCAGGGCTTTCCAGGACCCCAGAAGCATTTTCCCAGGACCCTATCGTACGCCAGCGATGTTTAAATATAGAGACAAACAGCAGTTACTAACCATATACACATCATATGATAACTGCATCCATACTCCAGTACACATTGATCACTGTCACTGAAAAATAGCAAACAAATTGTCCGAAAACTGCATGGTGGGAAATGCCTTTTCTATTTTGTGTCCAAAGGAAGCCACAAATTTGCACCTGCATCTTGTTCGCCCCCACATCATCAGCCTAAAAAAATTCCAGGACTTTCCAGGACCTTGCACTAAAATTTCCAGGACTTTCTAGGACCGAACCCATTTTCCAGGATTTTCCAGGTCCTGAAAATTTCACCAAAAAAATCCAGGACCTTCCATGAGGTGTGGGAAACCTGTGTATAAGACTTTTAAACACTATATTTGAAAAGTAATTCAGATCAAGCTAGTTATCTGCCTTGCATATGCAGCAGACATGAAACCAGCACACAGCATCATACTAAGTAAATGGCAGAAATGTTGCACATTCACTGAACACAAGCTTACCGGGATCTACGCTTGTGCTTCTTCGATCTGTAAAACAAGAGACAGTAAATTAGCAATGATATTTGCAGAGGCAGGAAGCATGCAGACTAGTTTTGCATGACATTGGTAACAGAAATGTTTCCGCAGGTTTCCATGGGAGTCCCAAAGGGGTGGTAACCAAGATCAATAATGCAGCGGTAATAGTGGAAATGGGTATAACAAATACTGCAGTAATGGGTAGGACGCTGACAGGAACTACTGCAGATGTAGGTATAACTTCGGTCAGTTCCCAAAATCAGAAAGTGACATTTTTATGGCAATGAATCAGCGTTGTTGCTCAGAACCTGTTGAGCTTTCCTGCAGCCTGCAGTTAATCTGGAACGTGCTTTCAACTTCTGGTCAAACAATTAAAGACCACCAGTGCCAGCTGAAGTCAACATTGTTCACGGCCTGTTATTTCTGCACGGACTAAAACCGAACTAGCAGGCCACCAGCAGTGTCAAATGAACTGCTTGCCGCAGCAACAAAGCTGAGTCATGGCCAAATAGCATATCACAGGTTATAATAATTAATTTATTAAGGACATTTACTATTCTAAAATGTAGCACACAATGCATAACATTCGGGTGCTTTCAGCTTCAAGATGTCCATAACATGTAACGGTCCAATATCATTTGAAATTATCGTACTGAATAATATGACTCGTGTCTACATTGCTTTCAGTCAACTTACCTGTCGTGTTCAGGTATTTTGTGAGATTTTTATGCAGGGATGGAATGAATTATGCAAGTGTGGGTATGGGTAACAGATTTGCGAAAATGGGGCGGAAATGGGAACACAGCTTGCGATAACTGACATTAATGGGTACCGGGTATGCAGACATAGGTGAGGAGGATAACTACATGCTGTTCCTATGCAATACACTAATGTGGACATCATGGAGTTCTGGTGTCACAGCCAAGGTTTAATGCAGAGTCGAGCCTGAAGGCAAGCACAGTCAACCCTGGAACTATCTTATGCAGCACTTGTCGTTGCATCCGCGCTCCTGCGGCAGTCGTTATTAAAGTCGTTACGAATGATAACAGCAAGTATGGAGCAGCAGGTGTTATTTTTAACTGCTCTCGATTCTCAGAATTCTTCTGGAATTTGAGAACTCCATTTTCTGGGATCGAGAAAAACATTCAAGTCACGAGTCACACGAGACTAGTTAACATCCATAGCTTACAGTACGATATATGACAGAGTATACATGGAAGCAGTAACAAGATGTGGATTGGTTTCTAATGCACATTAGGCACGGACTAGATATTGGCACTGGTACTACATTTGGTACTGGTATCAAGTTATGTCTACATATCGGTTATCGGTATCGGTCCAATCTGATGTACTTGGTCTAACACAAAAGCCAAGGAAGGTGAGCACAGTGAGCCCAGCCTGTCAGCTAAGACATGACGCCTCGTATTCCCTCGAAATACATCATAAAAGTTAGTGCACAATATGAAAACTGACAAGATGTTGAATGCTGCGAAAAATCTCAGATGTTGCACCATATGTCAAATCTAGTTACAACTATGCGAGTGGTGCAGACAGTACCTACTTATTTAATGTTGCTGACTGTTAAATATTCAAACTGATACATATAATGATTTCACACATGGCTGTTGTTTACATAAGGACTTTGACAATTTTTCTGGTGAAAATGCTTAAACTCTGCACAATGTTACTAATGATTTCAGTCTTTGAAATAATGTTTTACAGTGTTCCAATTCAGAAGATTTGTTCACATACAAATAAGCAACTCCCGAGAAATCGTCAAATTAACTGCTCAAGCAAAACACACACAGGATGGGAACAGATGGCCATTCTTACCGCGACCTTGACCGTGATCGTCTCGGAGAATCAGACTGCTCATTGGCTGAGCCGGCAGATTTCTCACGAGACTGAGATCTGGATGATGAATACGATTTCTGCGGACTGTCCTACAACATACATGTCTACACAGTAGTAGATCAGCATAATGCTCTGCCTTCAAAGCACAACACAACACTCTCATGTCACTACAGTTAACACAGTCCTGATAGTTACTCCATGAACTAAAGTTACTAAACACTATGGGCTACAGGACAGGCTTAGTGTTATGGGCAGACATTTCATCACTGCAAATTTTTATAATCTTGAAGAGTTCAAACCGACCTTAGTATTGATACTAAATCATTACTGATCCACTGTAGAGTGAATCGGGGACGGCCGTATATCCACACATGCAGATCCTACGTCCACACGCCGCGTGATTTCACGAACGGCGCATCTCTAGCTCTGAGTTTGGCCCGCGCGCTCACTGAACTATAAACATAACGTCGCTCTGACGTCAGTCAGCCTACACATGCGGGCTATTTTGGGCTTCTCTGGGAGCGACGTTCCCAAAATGGGAAATTCCCTGCTCAGGATGCCGATAAACCTCCGTGCAAAATTTGACGCCGATAGCGTTATCCTCGGCGGAGAAATCCGCAACCGTACAAACACACAAAATTACAAACAAACAAAAACGTCTGTCTTTGTCAGGGCGGCCGTATATCCACACATGCCGAGGGCAAGTATTGCCGACAGACGCCAGTCCCCTCCACTGACGGCGCTGTCAGAAGGGGACTGGCGTCTGTCGGCAATACTTGCCGCTGTGCACCGATTCGTCAGATTTTGGGCTTCTGGGGGAGCGATATATTAACCTCAACCCTGGCCGCCTTTTTGTTCAGCAGCCACCACAAAGGGAAAGGGATCGAGAGGCTCATTTAAATTATTACGCCAGCACCTACAACAGGGAAAGACAACTATCACACCGCAATTAAACCAAATACAAAAAAATACCAGAATAAATCTTAACTAAGCAATACAGATAACACAATCATAAAACAAAACAAACTAAACCCAGGTTCGGTCGCCTCCTACAACCTCACGCCTGGAAACGGAGTGGGACTATTCTGGCAGAAAGGGATCGGATGGACAATAAAAGAAAATAAGTAAAGTGGATGAAAAAAGGAAAAAGGGAAAAGGTAATAAAGAGCAAAAGATGAGGAAGTGAATGGACAAGGGAGGAGCAAAGGCGGAAAGGGGGTACCCCGGCCCACGCGGGGTCCGTAACCGTACAAAATGACAAAAATACAAACAAACAAACAGTAACCGATATATCCACACTCCTCTAGACCACTTTGCCTTAATATGCCTACTGCACGAAATTTGTTAAGTGAATTCTCAGGAAAAGCAGTAAAATTGTTGCCACCAGATGTCATATTATAAAGCTGAAATGCACCGAATTCGTTTTCGGCCGGGGCTCTGCCCCGGACCCCGCTGGGGGAGCTTACGACGTTCCCCCAGACCCCTAATCGG
>Ga0209780_1000386_pt1 | contig 22824 bp, 13 predicted proteins | sample WorMetexBAHAMAS2_FD_187384 | JGI IMG/M metagenome (GOLD analysis project Ga0209780, IMG submission 187384) | Marine gutless worms symbiont microbial communities from Max Planck institute for Marine Microbiology, Germany - Inanidrilus exumae... | ecosystem: Host-associated > Annelida > Digestive...
TATATATATATATATATATATATAAAATAAGATTGTACAGACGCTCACCGGATAGCCTCGTGATCCATCCAGACCGATTGGGCCCTACAGTATACAAACAAAAATCAACATAATATATTGACTTAAAAAGCAAGCAGGTATTGCCCCGATGGCGGCGAAACAATATGCCCCTCGCCGACGGCCGCTTCGGTTGTTTCCGGAGATTAGGCGATACCGACGACCACGGCAAATGATAGGCGCCTATGACTTCCTATTCATGTTTAACAGTATCCATGGATTTATCTCGCTTGTTACCGCGCGACGCTGTGCTAGCGAGGTATGTGCTGTCGTCGTATGACTGTTTGCCCGTCCGTCCGTCTGTCTGTCTGTCTGTCCATCCGTCACAAGCCAGCACTGTACCAAAACGGCTAAACATAGGATCATGAAAACAGCACCGCATGATAGCCCAAGGACTATAGTTTTCTGACGCCAAAGATTTCAGCGAAATTCCAACGGAGTCACCCCCAACGGCGTCGACAAATAGAGGTGGTGTAGGTTCAAACGGCAATTTTCAACAAATATCTCGCTATATCTCAGAAACGGTGCAAGATAGGAACATGGTTACTATAAAACGCTAATAAGAACTCGTGTGTGCTCTATCGAATGGTGATATTTCCAGCGACCTTGAGTGACCCCAACTACCTCAAACCACCCCCATTTTCGACACTTTGTATCGTCGTTCATATCTTCGCAGTAAGCGGAGTTATAGACTTCAAATTTGGCAGCTAGGATGATCGTAGCAAGTGTTAGCCCATGGATGACAAACTGTCCCTGAAATGGGGCGTGATCAGGTCACGTAAGTCATTTAAATTTTGGTGGGCACCAGCCATATCTCTGGAACGGCTGAATGTCTCAGGCGTTGTCAACTTAGTTCACTGGTGACTGTCATAAACTTCTGTTGGTCATCGGACAACTGTTGATCACACCCACTGTCGAGATCTGTATTCAGCAGCTAGACCGAATAGGAGAAATGGTTTGAATACCATATGATGCGACACGGAATATTTAGCATGCGCTGACCCTTCGCGTCGCGCGGGTCTGTCAGTGGCAGCGGAGACTCCTAGTTTTCGAGCTATTGACGACGTAAGTTTGTCGGTATCGAGGGCGTTTTGGCCACTTTTGGTGGCCATACGTCGACACTGACCGGTGGCTTCGAGTTTTCTATAGTATTCATAGCTGTAAAATGCACCATTTTGAGCTAGGGGCATGGGAAAAGAGGACTGACACCAGCTTCGACTAATGTCCAACTTTGGTTGCGACGGATGCAATAAATAACTGTTTAGTCCAGCACCTATACATATCATGTATTTTAGAGAACGTCGTCAGCTATAACAATTTTACAATAACAGTTTTGATTCCCATTCCCTTCCATTCTCATGTAGCAATTCCCATTCCCATTCCCGAGACTGCTAATATACACCTTCATTCCCATACCCATCCCATTCCCGAGTGAAACTCCCATTCCCTCCCATGAAAACTCCCATATCGCACAATATGTCATTGTAATTTTAAATACATAAACATAAATAACAGTATAATTACAAATCATGAAGAAACTGTTAAACTGCTCAGTACACAGCCGTATACAAACATTTTACAAACTACAAATATCCAGATAACAGTTTATTGCAGCTTGATCAAGCTCAGTAAAATAAGTAAGTAGTCACACTGTCACATCATGTTGTTTTGCAGAAAAAGCAGAGAATTTACAGACTCTGTAGACAAATACGTTCGTCTCTTCTCAAGAACTCTTCCTAATCTACTAAACACACGTTCAGAGGACGTCGATGTGGCCTGAATGCAAAGAACTTTGCAAGCCACTGCACACAGTTTTGGAAACTGTGCATGTGTGGTAGTCCGCCAAGAACTTCATGATGTCAGTGTCTGTGACCACTTTAAAATTTGCGTAGTCAGCTAGTTCATTACGCACATGATCGGTGGCATTAAAATCAGCCTACTGAAAAAATGTGCCCTACCAAGCTCGGCCCTACATGTAAAAATTCGCACAATGACCGGTACCGATATCCTGAAACTCGATCAGCATCAAGTTCGTGATTTATTTGTGAAACTGCTCTGTAGTGCGGGAATTTTACTACATTGGTTCATTCCCATTCCCTCGAATTTCTATGTCGCGATTCCCATTGCCGTTCCCATTCCCGAAATGTACTCGGCGAATTGACTGCACTGTCGGCCAGTTGACCTGCTACCGAAAATGCACTGGCTACAGTGTGATATGAACTCATGCATACAATCACTTTACATGCTGTCAATTAAAAGACCAGAATGTATCACTGTCGAAAACCGAACAAGACGCGCCCGCCGGCAAGCAGTTGACATAGAACAAGATATACACTTGCTAATTATAGCTACTCACAGGAAAGCCAGGATAGCCGCGACTTCCTTTATGTCCCTACAAAACAGAATGCACATTGTTAGATAACCGTAGCTGAGTATAGCCTGCAGCCATCTGCATAATAGCCTGTAGCCTCGGCCTAAACATCTGTAACATTGCATTGTAAGCTATTTATAGTTCAAAGTCAGGGAGCAACTACTATTGCAACGTGGAACTGAGATGTTGCCTATACCTGTGCGTTAACTGCATTTCGTTAAGTGTAGGTTCGTTACCACGTGAATCCTACGTTGAAGCTGCTATAGCTTGATTATCAGTCGAGCAAAAATCTTGTACAAGCTCTGTCTACTTACGCACATTATTCACAGTGTGCAGGCCTGATTTACAGTTGTACAGTACCCACTTGTTGCCTACATCTGTCGTTATCTAATATTGCACGATACGATACGATACGGTATATTTACGTGCACTCAAAAGCTGAAGAAATGGCCAGCTTAGTTTAGCGCACTAACAGAATAGAAAAATAAAGAAAAACTAAAAACAAAAACCGAGTAGATCAATCATGTACCACAGTCTCACGCTGTAGAATTTTAGTTAATAGAAAAAAGAACTTGTAACTTGTAACAGCATTCGTGCATTGATACAACTCTTCAGCAATTCAGTTGAGCGGGAATTACGCGTTTTATTTCCGTTTTATTCTACATTTACTTTCGCCATTTTACTAATCCGGTTTTTGTGCGATACTTGATCGACGTTTCTGTCCAACTTTAGCCTAAAAAGTTTTTATTATTTCTCTTAGACATGCGAATGTTTTAACGATTTTCGTTTTAAATTTTACTGTGAACGCTTATTCCAGCGAGAATGTCGACAGTATAGAGGCAATGTAACTGACAATGCGTTTAATGTGGTTCGGAGCACTGCAAACAACCGCAGTCATCCAGTAGAAGTTTGCTGCGGATGCTGCGCATCTGTAACAGCTTGTCATCTGTTTTTTTCAGCAGTGCAGTCTGTGGAGAGTGCAGACACAAGCAAACAGCAGGAGCATACCTGATGGTCGAGACAATATGCTCTCAACTTCGTGCCGTGAATCGCTGCAGCGTACTTTTACCGCTACGCTGCTGCGGAGCATTCCTGCATTATAGCCATGGCCTAAAGTGTTGACCTCAATTTTCACAGACTCAATGTTTGAAACAGTCAGGGTTTGGAGGGTTGAACCCCAGCTCACTGACCAACCTTCGTATAGACAAATATCTCATGACTACTTTGGCGGTCGATTTCAACTCCCAAATGCGGACACACAGAGATTAACATTACAGAAGTTACGATTGTTGTGATTCTGGTTGCAAATTGAAAATGCCAGTGCAACTGATTGTCCGTATAGACCCGTCTGAGATGAACGATTGTGTGTCGAGTTGCAAATGGGATAACATAACTGCGTAGCAGTTATTACCGTTTATATGATTGTCTGACGTCAGTCACTGCACACCACAGAATTCTACTTTAAAACTGTCAAGCACTCCAGCTACTTTTGTATAATTCAATTACTGCACAGACTGATGTCATCTATTGCAAAAGTTAGTTTTATACAGGGTGGGCCAAAAATGTGATACCTCTCGTACATATTATACATTGTACGAGAGGTATCACTTTTTGGCCCACCCGGTATTATACCATGGATTGCAAGCACGTTGGACTATACGAGACACTTTCAGTAAGAAGTGAGCAAATTTTTATAAAACGCATTTTTCATGTATGTGATTTCGAGTAGAAGCTCGAAAGGTTCAGGGTAATGTTATTGAGACATTCATATGTTGGTAGATTATGACAATTCATTTTTAATAGTTTGCGTAGTCGTACACAAGACTGGGGCAGTTTACCGAAAATACGACATGACTTAATTTCAATGCCTTAATACGCACATTTGCGCGCGCGCGCAACGATCGTATAGCATGAGCCTCACATGAGAAGGTGACAAACCACTCATCGATCAGTTAACGATCCAAGAAAAATACATTGGCTGTGAAAACTTATTTCGAAAAAAGCTTGAAACTATATCATTGCGAATTGTGCGTTAGACATGTTATTCCACTTTCCACTCTATATTTAAATTTATGTAATCTTTGTACACATCTACTTTAATTTCATGCAAACTGGGAACTTTTGTATATTGGGGTAGTTTAGGAAATCTTGTTTATTGCATCACCATATAAACACATTTATTACCTGTCAAAGGCTGACGAATCAGAAGTTCTTTTAGTGGCGCTGTTCGTGGGGCATGCGCAAAGTAGGATAAATCTACGTATATTATTGCGGTATCGACAGATGAACTGTGTAAAAAAAACAGAATTTTGCATACGGTACTTCAAAACAGGCAATATATGCAAGGTTGTCGGTTTAAACAAAATAAAGAAAAAGATTATTAACCGGATTTTGAAACGAACCGCACAAACTCACTTACCGCCGAGCCTGCTTCTCCCTTGTCTCCTTTCTGGAACCATCCTGGAGGTCCAGGGGGTCCAGGAAGTCCTGCACAACAGCCAAAGTTGTTGTCGTTAATCACACTCTTTGGATATTCAATGCTGAATACTTGATAAAAACACTGACAATGTGCTGACCAGACTAAAACAGAATAAAGTGATTAAGTAACGAACAGACAGTAAAATTGGAATAATAAATAAACAGCTCGCTTATGTGCGCTCTGAAATAAACAGTACAACACTAGAGTAGAAGATATATCATAAATAACAATTTAAACAAAGTCTGCTGTCTTGTTATCTGGGATAAAATGAATTCTTTATCGCCATTGCTATTGGTAGGCCTAATCATGCACTTCTCCAGCCAATAGCGACGCTTCACATTCCAATATGGCATTTCGTGCTAGCTGGCCCAATAAGCCACGACTTTATTACTTTGGGTCAGACTATCAATCACTTGTCATTACGTGTTGCATCTGCCAGGTAACGTCTGGGCCTCACAGGATACTATCATCATTCGTCATCATTCTGTAACATCCTTGGCGCCGAAGATGCGGCCGCTGCAAATGCTCACTTATTAAACACTGCGCGTCTCGTTTTTAGCGCACAACACATATGCATAGCGCGGTATATAGTTATGGTCCACTGTCAAACTGTCTGTCTGTTACATGCTGTTATTGTGTCGAAACGTTTGAACGCATTACGAAGCAATCAACACCCGACGGTAGCTCAGGAAAACAAGTATCCTCACATCGAAGATCTCGGTGAAATGCCAATGAAGTCATCAAATATCAATCACAACGTGTGTTAGGTAAAATTCGCGATTGATCGGTGAACGAAGTGCGATACTGATGCGCCCCGAAAAACTTATTAAAACTAAAGCCGATAAGTCGCTCAACAAATGATCTTACAGTACTAAAACGAGCCGACATGAAGGTCATATGGTACTCAGTGCACTGGTTGATTGATGTCAGTCGCACTAGCAGCCTCTGTATTTATCTATAGAAACACTAGTTGAGTAATGAACTGCAAACTGATGTATTTATTAGTCTACGTAAGTGGAGGAGCACGCCGTTGTGCAATAAACTAGACAATAAAACTCGTCGATTTTTCGCCATCTTTGATCTCTCATCGTTTATTACCGCGTCGAGAATCTTGCCGGTAAGCCAGTCGCGTGTTTCTGCAGCAGCGGTAGGTGGGCTGCTCCGTCGACAGTCCGCTGTGAAACCGACGACAGAAGTCGTCCGCCTTCAACTGAAGAAGTCGTCATCAGATCTCTCACCGCCGTAGTTACACCGACCTGCTGCTCTTCACTGGCACATGTAGAACTTTAGTAAGGCTGGCAGAGGGATTGGAGGGACACCCCTTGCCAAAACTCAAATGACGCAGTTCACTCGCTGAGATATGAATTAATTATTAATTTCTCAGTTAGTTATTTTTATTCATAACTCTGCAAGGGGCGTGTCACAACGGTTCCTAAACGTGCCAGTTCTGTCATTATATCATGCACGAATCCAGCGAAGGAACTGGCTTCAACGAAGAACGTGATACCAATGACGCCAGCGTGCCTTCGGTCGACGAGCCTATACTGCAAGTTTGTGCCGCTAAGATGTGTTGATATTGAGATCCGGCAAAGGCCAGTACTTTCTTGTGCCGTCAAATTGCGTGATTACTGATCATGTGTAATAAATACAGTGATAGTTAGAACACAGATTCGCGGTCCTGTGGCGAATTAACCCAGCCGAAGACAAAAAAGTGCAAATAAAAACATGCAGTTCTACCATGTGCACGATCCTGTTTTACACACAACGTGAATGACGTAAATGCAATGGATTTAAATGATAACGCGTTAGAACTCGATAGTAGATGGTGTTGATGACTTGTTAACAACGGTTGTCAACAAGATGCAGTCGAAGAAGGCACGCTGCGCACCCGGTGCCGCCACCCGGCAAACTCGACGAAACAACGTGCTTGATTTTGGCCCATGGCTCCATTAAGTGAAAACATGACGTCATCCACAAAACCGGAAGTACATAGTATATTGTGGTGTCGTCAAAACAGGATCGTGCCACGGCCACGTATACAACATGTACAGAAAGTTTAATGAAATTTAGTTATTGAGATATACAAGCGGGCATACAGACAAACAGACGTACAGACACGCTGCATGCAATACTCCGCCCACCCACCGGGGACGAAGTCAAAGTACACACCCTGTATGTTCTACTGAATGAAGTCATTTAGCCAACCGTCATAACAGTTCGGCTTACTCTACAGGTTGTGTGCGTATCTGTATATATGTCGATGGTGTACTGCGGCTAAACGCATGAGCGGATCGAGTTCGTTATTAGCGTGACGGTTTTATAGGATTACCACAAAGGCACAACTTGGGATGCGTATAGCCTACACCAGAGAAACGGTAACCTCACCCCGGAAGTGAAATATAAGACTATAAAATAATTTTCCGCTGTCGCTAACCACGGTCGGCAATCCCAGCGGTTGCTGAGCTCGCGTTGTTGTGTGTGCGTATTTCTGTAAGTGTACGTTCATGTTTACATTTTGTCTTTCTGTATTTAAGGTTCTGGACGAAAAATCACGCGCGGTAATCGGTTACATTACGGGCCATGGCTGAATTCGGAGCGTTCGAGTCTGCGAAGTGAACAGCCGGAGCGTGGAAGCGCACCCCAACAGCGGCATCGCTTGTCGTCATCATTCGTCATCGGGCGCTCTTCACATTCACCACCTATATCAACATCCACGAAAGGTCGGTGTCAGTCGGTGGACCGAGCCTCGCGGGGCGCCCAGCCGGCCTGGCCCGCCGAGCTGCGGGTGCCGCCGACTGACTTAGATTCGACGTGCCGACGTCCGTACCAGCGTTACGGCAATCATCGCCATCTCTCTCTCTCTCAGGTGGACGTATAAACCGGCTCGGTATATAGTTGGATAGATCTCTGCCAATCGCAGTCGGATTGTATATCGAGTTTCATCTGTTTGTCGGATTTATTGCCAGACAAAAAAAGCCCGCTGTACCCAGCTCACTCCCCTCAGTCCACTGTACTAAATGCACCGTCACCGGCCCGGGTACCAGCTTCATAATGTCCGTTATATCGCACAAACACGACAGACGATTAAACAACAGAACATTTGACGGTAATATCTTGACGATCCATTATTACCGTTTACTAAAGAGCAGAAAGTGCATCACTGCTACTTCCGCAGCTTTCGGCGGGGTACTGTTTTCACCGCCGTTTGTTTGTGTGTTTGTCTCTTGGCAGAATAACTCGAAAAGTTATGCGTGGATTCTCATGAACTTTGGACGTAAGATATGGATAAAAGAAGAGTTTATTAAATTTTAGAAGAAATGATCCGGAATATATTCCGGATATTTCGTATTTATAATTGTGTATTTATTTTTATTGTTATTATAGTTGTTATTATTATTATTGTCATGATTATGTTTATATTTAATTTTATGGATAATTCAGTAGTCGACTGACGTGAAAAGTCAAGTTAGAAAATGGACAACCACTTACGGCGCAGCTCAGGAAATTTAGGCCGATGCTCCCGCTGTTTGCCTGCAACAACACTTTGCCGAATTCACTGTGGCATGGGGAGGCATACACTCTATTGAGTGCGTCTACTTCCTACTCTGCCTAAAGGGTTACGTTACTGTCATTAGTCTCTTATTTTGTTTATCGTCAACTTTGTTATCAAGAAACATTACCGTTAACGACGTTGGCTTCCATCATACGAAGTCGCCGGATGCCTAGTTGCCTACGGGTCTGTTTTTTCGGCTGATAGGCCTACTTTGTTACTACACACAATTACGTTCTCGCAACTGACGTTATCAGTCAAAACCAACTCTGTACACGTCCTCCGGCCTTACCTTCCTGACCAGACTAATATTCTGTACCGTCTCCGCACTCTCTCCCACAGCGTGACAATGATTGACAAAACCAAATTTCTAAATGATACCGATTTCATAATCCGTATGTTGTATAAATATTCATACTAACACTGCGTAAACTAAATTTTGGATGGTTGCGTTTGACAACCTGCATTAAACGAATATGTTATGTTATGTTCAATTATGTTCTGTTGATTGTCATGCCATTAATAGCTTATTGTGCGCCTTTTAAGGTTGTTCACCTATTGCAACCGTTTCAAACGGGATTTATCGCAGTTGTGTTGTGCAGCAGTTTACGGTGTTTCAACTAACACAGCACTTCACTTCTCTTGTGCTTATTTGTGTGAAGCTCATCTTTTAGTTTTAGTGTTTTACCTATGCCAATACTCCGTACTCTATTTAGCTTTTTGCCCATCGTATTGCTACATTCCAGTATGATAGTAACAAAATGCAATTAACTCAGTGTAGTTTACGTTGGGTATTAGAGGTTTTCTTTTGGTAATAACCTTCAGAAATCAAGTGGTGGATCAGGAAAGGATGATGCCAGTAAGTGGATTTACTTAGTTGATGCAGGGTCGGATTATGGCATAGGCACTGTAGACAAATGCCTAACGGCCTACGACGTCGAAAGGGCATACGAAAGAAGGCTGCATAATATTTTCAACATACGTTAGCCAATCAATAACTAAAGTTCTATTCATTGTAAGCACTAAACTGTTGACGTTTTGCACGAAAACATAAAACAAATACGTCCGTCTTTGGGGACTGACGTATATCCACACATGCCGATACTGCGTCCATACGCCGCGCGATTTCACGAACGGAACACATCTAGCGTGACGTTTACGTCGGCGCATCTGCGGTAATGTAGCCCGAAAGCATGTCCTTAGTCACCGTCGTGTTTGGGAGCTAAAGGGTAATCGTTGTGAACGTCGTGGAGGTGGTGGCGCGCTGGCCGATTCGTCAGATTATGAGCTTCCGGAAGAGCAAAGTTCACAAAAAATGGAGATTCCTTGCCTTGGACGCCTATGAACCGCCGTTCAAAATTTTACGCCGCTAGCTTTATCCTCTGCGGAGAAATCCGTAACCGTACAAACAAACAAACAAACAAACAAACAGTAAACGATATATCCACACCTTTTCTATCGGCATGTGTGGATAATAACACATTAACTGCAAACAGTTTAGTTGCGTAGTCCGCGTAGACATTGAGAGACGGAGGGGCCTATATACGGTTGTGCAGTGCCTATACGGCCTACCGTACGCCTACCTTAATCCGGGCCTGAGTTGGGGTCAGTTCCCTTCAGTGCTTTGACGCTGTTGGTTGGATAACAGGATGACAATGGGCATCCGACCTGTTATAAAAAACCTGCGCTATGTCAATTATCCTCAGAGCCTGCCTTTCGGCCCAGGTGAAAGAAGAAACTCGATGAGGTTCACCGTTCACCTGAATAAATATACGGCGTCAAAACGGCGCGTATTCGCATTGGCGTAAATCTGGCTGGAATTCTGGGGGAGACTCAGACTTGATGGGGTCGAGGGATGGAGTGTTTGAGGGGGTACCCCTCCCATCGGGGATGGGTCTAAGCAGGAGGTCTAGCCCCTCCCGGAGAAATGCTTTCAAAATTGAAATAGCGTCTTTTAGTGCATTTCATTTTGAGCGGTATTTTTGTCCGTGTTCTCGCCAGAAGTGGTGATTTGGTGGACGTTGAAGATGTACTTTTTGGAAGTAGTGTCCGGGTTATGGGGTTGGTAAGCTTTTTGCTGCATTGTAATACAAACAATCTGGTGCTTGAAATTTTGAAACGTGGCAAAATCTGGCGAACAATTTGCATTAACGTTCCCATTCCAAATGCTGGGAGACTTTTCTTCCCGTCCCCTCCGTGATTTACGCCCAGAGGGTATCCATCACGGCGTTGCGCGGTACGGAGCATGCATCTGTGCGATGCTGAGCGGGCCACGGCCCAGAAAACAGCAATCGCGACCGCGTGTGTGTGATTTTGCGGCGACATCACGCTGAGAAATGGCGCCGAACGAAATTAGACTCGAGCTCGTTGTCGCTCGCTATCTCAGTAACTTACGGAAGCTTCGCCACTCGCCAGCTGACTGGGCGCGCAAGCCTACACATTCGTACCACTGCCGCCGCCCCGATACACGCCACGGCGATTTCGACGAAACTCGATCCGACGTTTAGATACAAAAATTCAGCGTCAGGTATCACCGAGCGCGCCTCAGTGTTCGCCAACTATTTCGTCGCTGTTTCCGGTCGCAATCATGGACCGGAAATAGCAGCGAAGACGTAATTTATTGCGTATACAGATTGGTTTCTATACGAGGATTACAGTCGGTATGAATCTCGTCTCTCCAGGCTGACACGTTTATTGAACGACTGCAACAATTTGACGTCGACAGACATAGAATAAAAAGGATGCACCATGAGGTACATAACACAGGACCACTGCTTTTCACTGCCCAAAACATTAGAACGCCAGAACCAATTTGCATAATTTTTGGTAAAATCCAACGTCGATTTGTCCTGAAGATGTCTGTTAACTTTATTTTCATAACTTTTAACACAAAGTGGCTCCAGATCGAGAAAGACTAGCCCAGTTTTTCCATTATTAAAACAACATGAAGCTCAGCTATCGCAGAGGGACCGCTCGACACATAATGTCAGTTTAAATATTGTCAACTGCTGTAGAACTGTACGACAAATTCCACTTGAAAAGGCTTACAATAGGTAAATGACCTTGAAAGTCACTCAAGGTCATCTAAAATGGTGCGATTTGATAGATTGTATATCATTTCCTGTTGGTGGTCTGTAATAACGCCTGTATCTTCGCTGTGTACCACTTTCTCAATGTACGCGACTCTCTATAACTAGGTAACGGATACTAGCCATATTATCATTTTCAAACTTGGTGGAAATTACCAATGTGGGTGGGGATATGTATAACACAGTTTCTAGTTCAATAGATCAAGTAGACCGGAAATAGAAATATGGCGGACTTCCAGCTTATCCATTGAAAAACATCGACTGACAACGTCCTAAAACGGCTGAAATATCGCTCCCTGTAAGCAAATCGGGCTCAAGGAATCGAATGATGGTGTCAGAATTATTAGCGAAAACTCGTAAATAGCCACGTCTGCGCATGCTCGGTGAAAAATAAATATGGCCAAAAAGCACCCGTAATGTTGCCAAGTCGCGCGCGAAAATTTCACTCATTTCATATGACAATGACATCGAGATTTCGGACCGGAAAAAGAAATACCGAAATTTAGCGCATGCGCAACGAAAAAATAGCCAAAAATCCAGACAATGTGTCTCAATGGATAAAAGATCCTCTCTTGTAGGAAATACGGGCCATTGAATTGAATACTCGTAGTAGTGTCACAATTTTGACCGGAAACTCCAAAATAGCCGCTTCTGCGCACTAGCTGTGAAAATACGACCAAAATCATTTTAAATGCTGCCAAATCACCACGATTCCAACCCTTCATATGAAAATTAATGCCGCCATGTCTTCGCATGCGTGATGACAAAGTGGTTAAAATCACTAGAAAATGTGGCTTGTCGATAAAATATACCACCATTTCTGCACACACACACACGGTAAAATACCGACAAAATTAATCGAAGTGTCGTACAAATCACCCAATTTTATCAGATTCTAAACTTTCTGCGACTAGAATAACAACGTGTTCAAACTTGATAATAAAACAGCAAATATAAGAATAATAAATCAGCCCCTACGGGACTGGCGGTCGACTCCTACTTACTGCCAACTTCAAAGTCACGTGACACTAAAACTAGGACAAAAATGGAAAATCCGGCCCCGACAAGCTTTAGATATTGCCCCTAACTGAAGAATCCGTGGTCATTTGCCAGCCCCCGTTGTAAATGGGGAAGGAGATCGCCTTTGAATATGGCTGAATTTCCGACTTTCAAGGGCTCGTGACCTTGACCTTGACCTTGGATCGGGTCATACTGCATACCATCATGCATCAGTCGTCGACCTCTACTTACATACCAAATTTTATTGAAATCGAAGAAACTTTCTGTGGACGGACGGACTGACATACGGACGGGCGGATGGACATTTGAGACACACTTTATTAGGCCAACTCGGATGAGTCGACCTAAAAAGTAGTTAATACATAGTGTTAACGGCGACAAATTAAAATTAAAAGCCACAAAAAACAAACATAAAAATGATATTAATTAGCATCATATTGATATTGAGGCGATGTGATGGTATAAGTAGTATGACCTTTATATAACTTTTGCGGTTTTCGATCTGTCACCGTTAATAAACTAATGATACAGTAATAATCAGTGCTCATCTATAATACAGAGACAACGTCTGCGAAGGTCAGAGACCGCACGGCGCCAAAGCAAATAACGAATTATTTTTATTCGCCGGCAGCAGGCAGAAGAGAAATGAAACTGGAAGTTGGAAGCAGTGAGAATAGATCGTACCATTACAACAGAATTCGTTCGTGGGTGAGTGAGATGGGGGTGGGGAGACGGGACGTCAGCACTCGGCTGCCCACGCAACACCCTGACGCATACCAACCGCGGCTGTGGTGCAACAGTGGCGACTCGAGGTCCGCGACTTTCGCGCTCTGCAGGTAATGAAGTAAGACATCAACAAGTGGTTCTGTCGAAACTTGGCGCCAACCTCAACAGCTTACCGTACGCAACGCACCTGCGCCATGACGGACGCATACACTGCAGCATCTTGGATGTGTCTGTTGCCGGTATTCGTTGCCTTCATAGGCGCCTGAATGGTTTGCTTCAACTTGAACAATTTTGTTCGATTTATCGCACGAAAATCGACACGCAGCAAGCGTATGCAGAAGCGTTTAGATTCTGAAGAACTTATCTCGTACACTAGAAATTTGGCCTTGCCTCAATAAAATTCTGCCGTCGTGGTCTTAATAAACTCTCTGCTACTCAGAAACAAATGTGGATAGAATAATGTGAAAGAATTAATCGTGTCATTCGTTAACTTTAATTTTTCACGTATAAACCTTATCAACCACCATATTAGTATTAAAATTCATAATCCTAAACAACCACAAAATATAGTAATATAATAAAACAATAGAAGTGTGAACTCAAAATTATATTTTGTATAGTGTAAAATACCTAGTGTTAATGCTCCAAGTTTTTACCGCGCGTTGCTATACTAGTGCGGTATATGCTCCTATGTCTGTCCGTCTGTCTGTCCATCACAAGCCGGTGTTCTATCAAAATAGTTGAACATGTTACCACGCAAACAACGCCACATCGTAGCCCAGAGACTCTAGTTTTCTGGTGCCGAAGATCTTGCATTTGCGTCGCGTTGTAAAAACCAGATCTGCCGAGGGACCATAAATTCAGGCTAATTCTGGCCCAGCGTAGGTTCTCGCATCACAGAGCTGTACCAGAAGCAGTAGCCTCATCAGACTTTCAGTGACCGGTCGGCGATAGAGGCTGCAATGTCTGGTCGATTTGTCATTTCCTTGATAAAAAGAAGACTCGCCATTAACGATGACCGCACACCGCACTGCAGTCCGCCCGAAATTCAGTTTCGGTTCGTTCTGCAGTTCTAGGCATCCTGCCGAATACGTCGAATGTTTGAGACTCGTCGCTTCGTTGTTTCTTATTAACGCCGAACGAACCGAGGTTAACGAGTTAAGCCCGGTCCACACTAGCAACAATGTCGAAGCAACATTGTCGAAGCAACATTCGACATTGTAGCATTCGACAATGTTGCTTCGACATTGTTGCTGGTGTGGACCGGCCTTTACATCACCGCACCAGCAGCGGCGGCGAGGACGCTAACCATATTCTTCGATTGTCACGTCCAACTGACCGCATAAATAGCATCGCACACATCTTTCAGTAATTACCCGACTATTTTGCGACAACTTTAAAATTGTACGCCATTGAAATCGTCAGCAACAGAATACATTTGCCAAAATTATGACCAAACGTCAAGTGTATTGTTTTTTAGACACAATGTATATTACTTCCTATTACTGGTATGTAGTAACAACGTCTCTACCTTGCACAATTTCCGACATACTTCGAGATTTACAGTGACGTGAATGTATGGGACCTTGAGAACTCCTTTAGTTTCGATAAGACACTTAAAATTGCAAGCCATGTGCGCTTTTCGATTCATGTGCAAAAATAATCGTAGTTAATACATGCTATATTTCCCGAATTATGGAAGCTAGAAATGTTTCAAGCAGCAACAGTGATCTTCAAGATCATTGGTAATGGTGTCATTCGATAGGCCACATACGATTTTCTATTAGTCTTACATTGAAACTATATCTGTATCTTGCGCCGTTTCCAAGACATAAGTGCCTATCGGTGGTTATTTTGCAAAATTTAAAGATGTCGCAATTGTCGCATGACCCTAAACACATCTCCGTTTGGAGTAATGTATCATGAAGCACTAGTATTCGTAAGTATCAATCTGCAAACCAAATTTGAAGTGCCTATAGCTACACCCATTTCAAACATAAGTAAGTAAGTAAGTAAGTAAACGATTTGGACCGAAATTTGAAAATGAGTCACGTTACCCTAACGACGCCCATCAGGATGTAGTGAAACACGAAACACGTCTGAAAACAATGGTCGCTTAGCTTAACCACGGAAGTGAATTATACCTGGCGGGCATGAACACTGCTGGTCATAAAAGCTCCTTCTTTGTCGCGTCTTCACTTCCGTACTCCGCAATTCCATCTTCTGCACACAATCCACAACAACTTTTCGTTGATGTATATTTTTGTATTTCACTACATACCGAATAAAAATGAACTCGATAACTGAAGATTAAGTAAATTTTACATAGTTTATTTGCAGCAACTGAACATTTGCTGAATTTTGAGAACAGACTTAACGATAAATAACTAGAAATGCATGGCAAAGCCCAGTGCTGTTAAAAGGCTCAGGAATTGCTGGACCAAAGTTCACCAAATTTTTACCAAATGTAGCGGGGTCATTGACGGTGTTAATGCGTGCATCCGTGTGGCGATCATCACGTTCATTATGAAATGCCAGCGCACATAATGAAAGTGGTGTATGAAAATTTTCGCCAATCCGCGCGAAAAATCAGTTACCATAGCAAAGTCCCTGAAGCGATTACGAAAAGAAGGTCGGATTGATCATATGCACCCACATTATGCAGGGCCTACCTAGCCTGAAATTTGAATTTGGTGAAGATTATCTCAGTAAATTTTGAGATAATTGGTCTCACAGGAAACCGTTAAGAATCTACATGTACCACAGGCCACCATTATCAACTGTTTTTACCGCGTTGTTCAACTGATGTCCGCAAGTATTTTTTCTGCCACCGTATCGTAAAAGTCTGGAATGAATTACCAATTGACACCGATTTTTCCAGTATTGATTTATTCATGCGTGCACTTGATGGTTTTAACTTTACTGCTTATTGTGAAATTTAATACTTGTTCTTATTATGTTTTGTTCTTTACGTATTCTCATGGCATTGCGTTAGAGGCTTAACTAGCCCTGCAACTGCCAATGAACCGATAGTCGATGCATTGTTTTATTTTGTAACGTTTTTAGCCTATTATACGTCGGTTTCATGTACAATAAATGAAACGAAATGAAAGTAACGATCGGCACATCGACACATCTTGTAGCTTTTTGGCATGCTGGAGGCAGGCCGGGCTGGCTCAACAAGAAGCTCAGCTATTCCTGAGGGACCGTGCGACACTCCATGTCAGCTAAAATCCTGTCAACTGCTGTGTGCGAATAACGCAAACAGATCGCGTGTCAGACTGAGAAACACGTTTCCTATAACCACTTTTTGTTCCGCTAACCTCAATAGTTTTTACCGCGCGACGCTACGCTAGCGCGGTGTATGCTGTGATCGTGTGTCTGCCTGTCCGGTCCGCCCGTCACAAGCCGGCACTGTACCAAAAATTAATGGCTAAAAGGTAGGAGCACGCAAACAAAGCCATACGATAGCCCAGGGACTATTGTTTTTATGCCAAAAATCTCGGTAAAATTCCAACGGGGTCACCCGCAACGGGGTACCAAATAGAGGTGGGGTAGGTTCAAATTGGCAATTTCGACCAACAACTCGCTATATCTCAGAAACGGTGCAAGATAGGAACATAGTTACTATGGAATACTAATAGGAACGCGTGTGCGCTCTATCGAATGGCTTTATTTCCAGTTACCGTCAATGACTCATAACTACGCCAAACCACCCCATTTTTGCTATTTTGTATCGCCTTTCGTATATTCGTAGTGGGTAGAGATAGAGACTTAAAATTTGGTATAGATAGGTTGATCGCAGCAAGTGCTAGCCCATGGATGGCAAATTATCCCTACAAGGGGCATGGTCAGGTCACGTGAACCATTCAAATTTTGGTGGACACCAACCATATCTCCGAAACGGCTAAAGCTAGAGTGGTAAAATTTGACACGCGTGTTGGCTATGTTAAGTCCCAGTATAAAGATGACAAACCACCATTAAAAAGGGCGTGGTTAGGATCATGTGACCCACTTTAAATTTTGACGCCCCCAACGATATCTGTGGAACAACTAAAGCCGGAATCGTGAAATTTTGCGTGCATGTAGACTGTATAAAATCCTGGCCTATGCACGGTGACAAACCGCCCCTAAAAGGGTCTTGGTCAGAGTCGCATGACCTGTAATAAAATTTTGCCCCAATCATATCTTTGTAGTTGGTAAAGCTAGGCACTTCAAATTTCGTGTACCGATTGATACAGAGGAGTACGAGTGCATGCACGATATATTACTCCCAAAAGGGATGTGTTCAGAGTCACGCGACATCTTTAAATTTTGAGAAATAAGTGATAATATCTCTGAAAGGCGCAAGATAGAGACATAGTTGCAATGGAAGACTAATAGGAAATCGTATGTGGCCTATCGAATGGCACCATTGCCAATGCCCTTAAATGATCTTGAATGTCACTTTTGCTGTTTGATACCCTTTATAACTCCCAAAGCTCGTGAAACACTGAAGGAATTTCCTAACATAGCGCGTCGCGCAGTCCCTCTGCGGTAGCTGAGCTTCTTGTATACACGTATTGTGTTAAAAGGCTCAACTATCGCACGACGAACGAGCGATGTTGCATGCCACATAAAATTGAAGGTTCACCTTAAGGTCGTTCATATGGTCGCGACTGAACCGAACTGAATTGCAGTTCTGGCGATATGAACAAGCCTTAAGTTGAGCCGTCATGTTATAAACAAAACTTGGTCGGTCGAGCAGTGTTGACGACACTGCAATATCGCTCCGCCAGAGCACCGTCGTCGCCGCGGACCATCGCAAAGTAGTAGGGATAGCCGCGCTAGCATAGCGTCGCGCGATAAAAACAAAACGATGAAATGATGTAAAGCCATCATTGAATAAATATGTAATGTGTTCGCTTAAACACAAAAAATAACTGGTAGAATGCCAACTTAACATGCTATTAAAATGCTAATATACTGGTAGCTAGTTTTAGACATTCAGGCGTGTGTGTGTGCGTGGTACATCAATTTGCGCACTGAAAGTCATCTAGCAATGATTGTCTGTATATTACGTCGCTTTGTCGCTCTTGGACGCTATCAGCATTCAGCAGCAGCAGCAGCAGCAGGAAATCCAGCGAGCGAGCTGTCGTTGCATAGAGCCAGTGAGAACCGCGAAGTTTCTGCTGGCGGCGCGCCTCTCATCGGATGCACGTACGGTCCAAGAAAACGCCTTCGTGACAAGGATGCCACCGCAGAACTGAAGCATGCATGGAGCATGCGGTGTGAAGCGATGGATGGTATGCAGACATCAGCGCGTCTGAGACGCCAGTGTTTGCTGTGGCTAACGCGAAACACACTTCAGCAACCAACCAACCAATCCAATCCATCAGGGCGTCATTACATGACTCGTTAACCAATATATGTAGGCTACTTGGATGATACACTGAAGTCTGATCAGGTACTACACGTCGCTTTATATAGCGCCGATGTTTTGATCTTCCGCTTCTTTGATCGATGTACTCATGACGCGCCACATACAGGGTGGGCCATAAAACACGACCGTTTTTAGAGTTGATAACTTTTATTAGCGATCTGCTAGTGCTAGAGATGTAATTAATATGTCATTTTGTAGCACAATTAGTACAGAAAAAGGCTGATGTCGGATGTCCTTCGTACAGCTATGTTTGGAGATTTTCAAGGAAAGGCCTCTGGTGCGCCTTGTTGTGTCGAGAGAAAAAAAATTCGAACGGAATCGCGGTCAAGCCTTTATATAGTTTGAACACCTCTATTATATCTGTTCCCATTTGCTGTATGTATATAGTTCATGGCGCCTCCTGTTGATTAGAAATATATCGCATAATGCCGTGATCTGCATCCGATCATTCACAGGAAACGTTTGGGGTACGTTCCGGTGCGGAGCGTACAGACCAGGGGAATGACTTTGAATTGATTCCAACAATAAAAATGCAAACTAGAAATCCCGTAGAGATTTATTTTGGCCGTGATTTAACGGCGATCTGTTATCATTGCGGAGTTCTGGCGACCTGAAATCGTCAGAAATTGAAAATTTTCGACATTTTTGCATTTTTTTGGAAAAACGACCCATTATGATAAAATTTTCAAAATTCTGTTCTGAAAGTTTACGTCGCGACATTTGATCGACGTTGTTGTGTGCAAAATTTGTGAAAATTGTCCGGCGGGAAATTGGTGAAATCGTGCGTTGATTACCTGAACAAAAAATAAACACAATTTCGGCTCCTTCTCAAACTGTCGTTACGGCGCGGATCACGCCCAAAGTCTGCCATGGCCAGCCCCCAATATTTGGCTCACAAAATTCCAAATTTCATCCAAACCGGTTCACTTTCGGCGGAGTTATAGCCGGCCGCGTGAAGGCCGTTCTTTGTGCCCTCTGGGTAAATCCAATACTCGCCAAAGCGATACATCGCTTTGGGCGAATAATTATCACCTTCAGTGCATGTAATTGTGAATTCGGTTCGGCGCAGGAAGAGAATGCAGATGCAGCAATCATCAGGGATTAAGATATCACTGGAGACCTTACAGGGATGCATGGCTAACCCAGGTCAGTCAACATGGAGGCTATTAAATGGTCACCGGCGTGTTGCAGGTCACATATGGACTATAAAACAAGGTATGACCGCAAAGCTAATGTCTGGCTCGAGGCTCCAGTCGTTCGTTATGTTGTGTTGTTATTAACGCGCGGCAAGTCTCGGCACGGCAAAACCACGAATAATTAATAACATCGATTACAGAGTTTCACTGACTGGCGATGGAATAGTGCTCCAGTACAGAGATTTACATGCCTTTTGGCGCAATGGCGCTCTTCGACAGGCGGGAGTCAAAAGCTCTCATGTCGATTGTTAACTAGATGGCTGTATTGTGTGGCTCGAAGCGGTCTGCTATCTGTTCACAAGCTGCTGATGCCTAGTGTCATGTGCCTGCGACTGAGTGATGTCAACATTATCTGCTCTGTTACTTATTTTCAGTTTCCAATTCAGTCTGCTCTTCTTCCATGTCTGTCAGCCAGGTAGCATAGCGACGTACTGGTTTACCCAATATCGGACAGCGGACGTTGTCGAAAATGTGGGCAGGTATCTTTCTTGTACGGAGCGTATAGCCCAAGGGGAATGATTCTGAATTGATTCCAACGGTAAAAAATGGAAACTAGACATCCCGTAGAAAGATCATTTTCGGGCGATATGAATTTCGGGCGATCGGTAATCACTGCGTAGTTATGACGGCCTGATGTAGCAAGACGTTGAAATTTTGTGCGATTTTTTTCGTTTTTTAAACGATCCCTTACGGTAAATTGTCAAAATTCTGTTCCGATCGACACCGATCTGCGTTGTTGTGTTCAAATTTTGTGAAATTTGTCCGACGGGAAAACGGTGAAATCGTGCGTTATTTACCTGACAAAAAATTTGCCTGCTTCTCAAAATCTGCCAAAACCAGCCCCCAACAATATACTCAGAGTAGTCCAGATTTCATCCAAACCGATTCACTTTCGGCGGAGTTATAGCCGAACGCTTGAACATCGCTAAATCGCCCCGTAGCCCCGTAGCCCAAGCCGCATAATAAAACACATGAAACATACTCATGCACTTAATGTAGAATTTTATAAAGCGTGACACTAGTTAAGTGTTCTTCTATAGCCGAAAAGTGCGTATGCAAAAGTGGACAAAGTAACTCAATTCGTTTATAACAAGTACATGACTCCCGTAAATTGTTTTTACCGACCGACCTTTTCAGTGGTCCAGAGAGAACAATCCGTTCGGTGTGTGTGTGTGGGTGTGTGTCCGGACAATAACTTTCGAAATAAGTGACCTTTGACCCAGTCACGACATGATAGCTCAACTTTACATTATTTAGTCAAGTCCGAAGGTCAAAGTCATAGGTCAAGTTCAAGGTCACATAAAAACAAGAGCTCAGCAACTGTTGAAATGGCCGATCGTGGTTAAAAAGCCGACCTGAATTGGAAACTGTAAATAAGTAACAACCGGCCGAAAGTTATCTAGCTGAACCGTTACAACGGTCGGCTTAAATGTTGCCAAAGTGGTCGTCGTGATGTCGCATGAAGGCTTTCTAGTCGGTACATAGTTCGATGATCGCAATCATTGCAATGAATTCAAAACGTAACGAGAACGATTCAACGACGACGTGTATAGGCCTAATGAGAAGGCGCTCATAGAACTCGCACCTCTGTGAAACATGCATAACAATTCATGCATTCGGAAGAAATATTAGTTTACTTCACAAAAGCGTCTTGCATTTACATGGAATCCAGTCAGACACACAGTAAGATAGGCCATCACAAACTGGACAAACAGCTTCATTTTAAAAGACAAGCGACCAAGCGACATTTTCCTCTTTCTTTTTCGTGTAAGCAAACTTCTGTGTTTCTTAGTAATTTCCAATTAATCCGTTCTAGCCACTGGACCCAGTTTATTTCTAAGCTTAAAACCGTTAAAACCACTGAATGCACTTCTCACGCACTGCGCAGTTCGTAATTTGACATGCACGTCAAAAGCGTTTGACGAAGACGCCACTTGGACCGTAAATCATCCAGCAAAGTCAACAAAACGAGATGCAGACATACACTTGTCAGCACCATTGCAATCGACTGACTACAGAAGAACTCGTCTCCGACGTGACCTATGAAGCGGCGACGTTAAACTTTTCCAGTCTCTCTCCGTCTAAACCACAGTCCGCAGGAATGGGCTATTCGAAAGTGCACACTGTAGACTCGTTCGATGGGATCTGAGTATTTGCAGCTGCATAGCTTCCAACACTGCATACATTGAGGAGTCTATATGGCTACTTTTAGTAGCCATATAGGAGTAGATTAAAGACCGAACTGTTTAATGTAGCTTATGTTACCCAACTTGTCTAGTCATCGCCACCATGCGCCTCTGATTCGCTTACGACGTATGGCGCTATATAAATGTGTTTTTGATTTGATTTGATTTGATATATCAAAGACACAGTAACTGCAGTACGAGAGACATTATGTGCTTATTGTGGTCGCCCGCTCTAGCTTGATCGAGAGCGTAAGATGGTTATAAATTACTAAAGTTATTATTTTCTACTGGAAGTAGGTTCTCCGCGTTCCATAAGCTGTTTGAGAGCTTTGTAAATCCCATATTTCGAAAAATGTAGGAAATAAAGAAATGCATTTTCATAACAAGAATGAAAAAAAGATTTTAGCAAAAACGGAAATTGTAATTATCAGTATATAGTTTTGCAAAAAAGGAAGAGCTCGCAAAAACAAACGACGCATTGCGAAATGCACTCTTTCACAGAACGAATGGTAGCAGTCTGGTAATCAACGCGTAATAAACGGCGTAGTAAACGGCGATGCAATAGCGTGAAGATACGTTTAATGCTATATTAATTGACTCCACGTTGCGTGCGGAATGCTTAGCAACAAGACAGTTGAAAACCGCTGCGCGATCTGTCGTCGTGTTTCCTCGACTACGGCGTAGCCGCGAATCATTTGATTTCGCGGAGCGTGTTTGCGCCGAGATTT
>Ga0209780_1000387_pt1 | contig 22792 bp, 16 predicted proteins | sample WorMetexBAHAMAS2_FD_187384 | JGI IMG/M metagenome (GOLD analysis project Ga0209780, IMG submission 187384) | Marine gutless worms symbiont microbial communities from Max Planck institute for Marine Microbiology, Germany - Inanidrilus exumae... | ecosystem: Host-associated > Annelida > Digestive...
GAACACCTGACTGAGCAGCGTTGACAGCCGGTGTTCCTATTCAGTAAGCCAAGTGTGAGCATTCATGTTTGTTGTTCATACATCGAATTGTCACGGTCAAAACTGCACAAGACGGGCGATCTACAGGCTGGTAATTGACACGTTAATTGCCAACATTTTAGTATTTAAATCTATTCACACAAGCTGCAGCACGGCAGAGGCATTCCAGATCTTAGGAGCACTAACAGAAAAAGCTTTGTCAGCCACGACAAGAGACGGATAGGCAGCCGTTTGTCCGACGATCTCAGTGAACGAGATGGCGCATAGTCACTAATGAGAGATGCCAGGTACGATGGACTTCCACGTACTCTGCCTCTCCTACCTAGTAAGTCAAAACTGCGAGCTTGTAGTCACTAGTCGATGAGTTGTTACTGGCCCGCCTACACATAGTTTAGGGGGCCAGTATTGTTTTGCTCGATGGCGTCTGTCGTCGTCTGTAACACTCCATGGCGTCGCATATGCAACGTAACTCACCAGGGCAGCACGCGACGGCAGGCCAGTAGTGTTACGTCCCGTTAGGGCGACACCTTGTTTCACTGGTAAGTACTGCAGTGTACGGCGCAGTTCTATGGCACTGCATGTTCTCGCAGCTTGGCATACGACTGTGACAAGTGCATTCTGTGTCACCTGCAACTTCCGGAGATTATCAATTCGATTATTAACACGATCGATAAACGTCGGAAAGAGCAGAAATTTAAGCTATTAACTGATTGTGCCAAAATTATCAAATTATTAACACTGTACAGTCTGTAGCTAGCAAACTATATGGCTTCTACACTGCTGAGTGTAGAGCTACTGCAGCCGACAGCTGTTTCATTCCAGTTTCACATTCGATGTCATTTTAGACTGGCTGCTGATGACGCACTGATGGATCATTTTCAAGATGGTTGACGGATGCTGTGAGTTATTGATGTTTTGACAAAGAAGAGCCTAATAGGATGGATTTATCGAAGACTGGAGTTACCGAAAACTCAGAAGATGCCTCGAGCGACTCAGAAGTGGCCCAGTTCTACAGGCCAGGTTTGTGTCGATTTGTGCATTTTATATTTGTTATTCTTGTGTTGTTTTAGGTCGGTGATCTGATCTGCACAGGCCCGGTACCCCACAGACGGCATTGCTAAACACCGAAAATAACCGAAAACTGTGTCGGTTAGGGTAAGTGTTACGGCCAGGGTCAGTTTAGTTTGACTTGTTAGCGGTAATAGTTTGTTTGTTTTTTTTTTGGTTGGCAGTTTTCGGTTGTTTTCGGTATGTAGCAGTACCCCCACAGACCTGTTTGCTCACCTATTCTGCTTGACGATGTTAAATATTCGCCGTTATTAGTCCAGTCACTTATTAGGACTGTTTAAATTTATGCATCTATTTGTTGCGTAAGTTACAGACACTGGCAACTGACCCATCAGCACTGGCCATTCTGCTGCTTTCATGGACTATTGCCCGGACCGTTTCTTCTGAGCTACTCGGTTTTTTTTTAGTTTTTTCTTATTTTTTCGTTTTTGTGCTGTGCGCTAGATTAAGCTGGCCATCACGTCGGCTTCCGAGCGCACGTAAATCTACCTTATCATATCGTATAGTATTCTGCTATTCTGCAACTGTGGAACAGTCAACAAAATTACACTTTGTGTAATGCATGGTTGCTAGCGTTACATAACGTACATAACGTTCATACGTTGGGTAGTGATACCCTTCATACTTTTATGTCAGTATGGAACTTGAATTTTTTGAAACAAACTTATCTAGCTAAATGAAAGAGCAGAGAAGAGCAATAAACAGTACAACAACCATGTAGGCATTAGCTAAGGCAAAAAAAGCTGAAGATTATTAAAATCTCCCTTTTTGTCTGATTTAGACACTGACTGAGACACTGCTAGCCTTACCACATGGACGTTATATAACAGGCATAGGGTTGCCAACTCTCCGGGTTTGACCCGGAGTCTCCGGGTTTTGAAGTCTGGTCTCCGGTTTCCGGGTTAATTGCTTCAATCTCCGGGTTGTCATGCAAACTAAAGGAAAAACTCCTGTTTCAAATAGAGTGCAAAACAAATCGACGGTCAGTATGATAACATGTCCTCCTGTCCTAGGTTTATATAAGCATTAATCAGCGCCATTCTCTTTGTGAGATTGTGAGAAATGTTGTTTTGGCAATTATCGGCATCGGTAATTCAGAATGAGTGTCCGCCCAGCACTATCGCGAAAAACCAAGGCTACACCCGATTCTGGGAAAAAGAGATCTCCGGGTTGGTCTGAGCTGACAGTTGGCAACCCTAAACAGTCAGCAGGCAAACTTTGGCACATGTTATGCAATGGCACGAGCTAACAGTCTAGAACAAAAGAATGCCGGGCTGGCTCATGCTGGGCTTTGCCGTGCATCTAGTACTAGTAGTGTTTATAATGTTGGTATCTTGAGACCAAGGTCTTGGGTATTGAGAGCAATCGGTTCCAGTTTCTAAAGGTTGTAGTCTGGATCTCGAGACCCAATGTTATGGTCTTGGTCTTGGTATTGGTTTGGAGGCAAAGATCTTGGCTCGAGAGTCGAGACCAAGACTAAGACTTGATTCAATGACAAGGTTATCAAAAATATACATATTGCTGTATTCAGATGCAGCTCTGCAGTACTTGATATTGCATAGATCTATGCAGTGTAATTAAATTGCTTTACAAAACTTGTTCAGCTGTGTTGTTATATAGTGGACCACATGAGAAGAACACAAGTATATTTTTACAATGTAACGTGTGTGTTTTGGGGAGTTGGATGGCTGAGTGATGCAAAAGGTCACTGGTTCGAACTTGAAGCGTGACGGGAGGCAAAAATTAATGATAAGCAATGTAGGAATTTGTAAATATTTACATCGTGTAATTAAATCCTATGTTGTAGTGTGCATTTGTTTGTTGTTTCGGTTTGCATTAGGTACTAATTTATGGCATTGTGGTAAAGCTAGTGCTTATATAGCTGCTCAGTGCCTGTGCTGACGTATTATTAGGTCGACTGCACTGAGTCGACCTAATAAAGTGGGTCTCACTCTCAAATGTCTGTCTGCCCGTCCGTATGTCCGCCCGGCCACAAAAAGTTTCTTTGATTTTGATGAAATTTGGTATTTAGGTAGAGGTTGATGAGTGATGCATGACGGTGTGCAGTATGACCCGACCAAGGTCAAGGTCACGAGCCATTGAAAGTCGGATATTCGGCCATTTTGAAAGGCTATCTCTTTCCCCAATTACAATGGCGGCTGGCAAATTGTCACGCATTCTTAAATTAGGGCACAGTACCTAAAGCTTGTTCGGCCATATTTTTGATATTTGGCCTAGTTTTCGTGTCATGTGACTTTGAAGTTGGCAGAAACGTCACTTGTGAAGTTGTGAGGAGTCGACTGTCAGTCCTGTACGGGGCTAATTTATATCTAGCTGCAACAGCTGGTTCTTTACGATCCATTTTAAAGTGATGTCTTGCATGGCTACTTGCTGCTCGGTTATGTCAATACATGATTTTGTGATTGCTGCATTGTTGTATTCGTGATGTGTACGGTATGGAAGTGGTTTAGTTAATACCACTGAGAAGAACTGTAGAGCGTTCTCTTTAATCTGAATGCTCTAGTTGCCGTCAGGAAGGCGTGCAGACAGTAAAACTTTGTTCCGTCCTCAAACAAAATTAGAGATGCACTGATAATTGGTATCGGCCGATTATCGGCCGTTTTGCCGATAATCGGTATCGGCCGATTATTATGTTGGTATCGGCCAATTATCGTTTACACAATTCATGATTGTCTGCTAAAATGTGAAAACCGAAAGTAAATAAGCACAAAAGTGGCTTCTGTTTCCAGTAAAAGTGGGTGTGTTTTGTAACTTTGCTTTTGCGTGTATTTTTGTTTTGTCTGCACCCTGCAGCCCTTCAAGTAAGTAAAAGTCATCGGATAACAATCGGAAGTTCGGAACTTAACTAAATAACTTAAATAAGACAGCAAAACAAGTTTTTTTGTATTAATCGGTAATCGGTTGGTAATCAGTCAATTGTTAGGCGCCGATTATTGGCTGACCGATAATCAGCAAGTGCCTTATCGGTGCATTTATAATCAAAATCCTGCAGTTGTCAACTGGCTGTGCCAGCCAACGTCACAAGTTGACTTTAGAATTTAGCCATAAAATGGTTGTAGTTATAGTTGTTCTCATGAATGTGTGGCTAAACCAGCACTTCTGATTTATTTGCGTTTAAAATAATTCTGGCACTTTATATATGCTTTTGTTACCAGTACTTATTTACAAGCTAGCATGACTGCTAGGCTGATAACAGTGGCAGCCAATCATACGGCTGTCAAATTGTGCCGCCTTGTGCACAGAAAATATATTTTTTATTTTAACAATCAAGTCGTTTATGATGATCAAAGAAGTTTTTGACCACCCTGTGTTTTTGGGTTGTTGGATTTAGAAGGGCATAAAATAGCTGAAGTGACGTCACTTGAGGTGGTTGGTAGTGTCACTGTTTTTTTATAGGTCACACATGACTTCATATTATGATCACTCGTGCAGTAATTTTGCCAAGCTGTTTGATGTGAGTGAACTTGAGTGTTGCATATTGGCTTATAGGCTGATAATATGGACATGGATGTGTAATATTGTTTAGTTATTATATACCTTGTTGAGTGGCAAAAAGTGAATATTTTGTCATGAGCCCTTATGTGAAAACTGAAACTCTTTGCCTTAGTTTTAGTAGTAGTACTGAGTTACTGGCAGACTGCAGTGTGTGAAATTGCAACAGTGTATCTCTGGTCTGCACCCTGCGAATACTGTCTTGTTTTAAGTTTTTTTTGTGATTTGCTGACTTAGGTTGATTAGAATTGATGCATTTTTGTGGACATTTTAGGTAATATTCGGCCAGATGGTATACAGGCAGTTAATATACAGTCTCTGTTGCGGGAGAAGATTGCATTCCTGTCAGGCAAGTTCTCGTTGGTTGTATGGCTTTGCACACGTACATACATACTTAGAAACAACAGGCGGCTATACTGGATACTAAAGATTTATCCAGTTTTTATTATGCAACAATGTGCTAGTGCAGTATACACTATCGCTGATTGTATCTCCACCCAGCTGCGAGCCAGCCAGTGGTATTATATTGAAACTGCTGAATGTGCCATGTGGCCTAGGGACTCAAGTAATATGTACCAGTAAGCAACAGATAGGCTGTTTAATATTATATAGGCTGTTTAATGTAAATGTCACCGGCAGTTAATCATTTTACCGTCTGACAAACGGCACGTTAGAAGCTGCATATTATTTTTTTAATAAATATGCTTTAGTATAGTGAGGTCAATACGCTCTGTATTTTGAGTAAATCATACAGTTGCAACACAATAAAACGCAGTGCAATCAGTTATAGCAGGGAACGTAAGATCTATGTCAGACAAACGGGTTTTTTTGGCAAATGGATGATGCTTTAATGCGTTAAATCGCTACATCGATGCGTCTTGGGTTCTTGGCCTCGGCAGCGTGGGCCTAACGATGGTGGTTTTTGGCCTGCGTGCCTAGAAGAGCGTTCGGTTTCTAGGTCACGCAGAAATGGCCTGCGGTCCACTGTTGGCCTGGGGAAGTGCTGGCTGGTCTAATGTTACCAACGCACGCTGACGCCGGCCTGATACGTAATTCGCGTGTGTGTCGTGGTCTAACCTCGGCGCTTGATGGATCTGACCGCGGCGCCGACCTAGATTGGTTTGGTGAAGGAAAGGGCAAGTAAAGCGGCTGCTCATCTCGGCTGTACGGGATTATGTTTCCGGGCATCAACTCACTGGGCTGCGGTGCTGGCGGCCTGGCCGGGCCTCTCCCTCTCCTGATTGTCGGCCTGCCTTCCTCAACCAGTTGAGTCGCTATCTGCTGTTGTGTTGTACTGTTCATTTCATTATGCTGGTTGCCCCGTACGGCTCCGGGCGGCAATGCGCCCTGACTCATGTGTTGATTTCGGCGCTATATAAATTGTTTGTTTAACTTCCCTTTTTGCTTACTTATTTATTTCCTGGTTTATCTATCTACTCTTTCCTGAATAGACCCGTTCTGTTTTTAGGCCGGAGGTATAAACTCATAGGAGGCAACCAAATGTGGCTTTCATTTTTTTGTGTGTTAATTTTATATTGTAGTATATTTTGTTACGGATGCATGTTTGCTTCTGTTGCATTACATTTAGTTTTTCAGTACTAAACCAAGAGATTGGCTGGGAAGAACATCTCCGAAATGACGTATTTTGAGTCGGGTGGGACGTAAAACTTTAACTCAATCAATCAATCAATCAGTCATTCCTCCTGCTGGTTGTCGTTTTTACTGACTACGTTAGTGGTCCGCATGGTGCGATCGATCGGTCCTCCATGTGTTTGTGTGTCTGTGCGTTCGCACGATAGCTTTTGAACAAACAGAATGGCCTTTGGTTAAGATAGTTGGCAAGATGGGGTCTCTCTTTCCTTCATAGAAGCGTGTCCATGTTCCCGATCGAACTTCATTGTTCATGAGAAGTTGCGTTCTTTCGTGCATACGAAGGACCGAAGTTAAATGGTCTCAGATCGGACTTAACAGTACTGAGCCACGTGTGAGAAGGTCTTCATGGTGGCCGTTTCCATTCAGGTGGAGACTTACGAATCAAGGCAGCAACGGCACGATGGTGGTCTTCGTAAGGAACACTGCAAGTACTATGGCCCAAAAAATCTCATGCGGCGCTTTCTTATTATATTGGAAAGGGGGTGGGGCACCCTTGACCCAATGTAAGTCAGGTTTGTAAGTCGAGGTCATAGGTCAAAAGTTCAAGGGCATATGAGGTAAAAATGGTGCTAAAGTTGTCGATAGGACGACGTCGGGTGAGGTGAGGGCTGTTCTAGTTTCTCCGGCGTCACGGCGTGCGCTGACTGACGCGGTGCGGGGACAAGTAAACAAGCGCGGCCGATGAGGTTACTTGAAGCGGCCATGCGAGCTAAGCCGCTCTCGATTCACTAAACATCAACAACGACAGTTGCGTCGGTTTTGCGTGGGCCGGGCAACACGCTGTGAACACTGCCGCGGCCTCTGTTAATTTACCTACATCGAACAGTTTCAGTGTGTCTGGTAGGACCAACCGCGCCATATATTTGTAAGTCACATGCCGTAGATGCGGCCTATTGCGACAGATGTCGCTATTGTGGTCTGTCTTGTATGTCTGTGTGTGTGTGTCGGTCACACTCATGTGCCCTTTAAAAACGGCTAAACCGATCGAGATGCCGTTGGTGGGAGAGGGGTGGGGGCTGACTTGTGTGGTCCGAAGGAACCATGTATTAGATGGGGTCAAGGTCGGACGGATCCATTAGCCACAGCGAGGGGTGACAAGATGACGATGCGACCTTTCGTTAGAATTCTTTGACCACTTGTTGGCTGTTAATGTCTCATCTGAAAATGTACAGTTGTGTAGACATTTTGCAGTTTCGCAGTAGAACCCTGAACGAATGATACAAATATAGTACAGCAGTGCCACTATTGAAGTATTACGAGTATGACTGAAGCCATCAGTGGTTATAGCGCGTATATAAAAAAGTGCTAACCAGTGGCATTACCCATGGCATCGCTGTTGGTTAGGTCGGCGCCATGTGGCCATAGGGTCTCGACGGCGGGCAGCGACGATGGGAGTCAAGGCGCACGGGGCGGTCTGGTCGATATTGGTCCCGCAGGGCGACTACCGCCGACGTTTTGTTCGGTCTCTTGCGCTTGTTTTGTAATTGGTTTTTGGCGCCGTATGCGTCGACCGCGCGGCGCGAGTCGATGCCGATTCAGATCATCTGTGTAATAACTTTCGTCTCGATCCATCTTCTTTTGTTAACAGTTGACGTAACGCAGCGTTGACGGTGTAAAAACCTCTAGACTATAGAACTTGTTTATTAGCGCCGCCAGAAGTTCTGTTGTTTAGGCCTACAATTTCTGTCTGTTGCGGCTGCTGGAACAAACTTCCCCAGTCCTGCACGGGGATGGCGATGGGAAGAGGTATTGTCGCGGGGTTCCCGTGGAGATGGAGCAAATGTCGCAGGACCCCTGTCACTTAGCTCTAGTTGACGTTCAGGTTTACGGACACTTCGGTTTCAAGATACTTCGGATCCCAGACACTGGCACTGTGTGTGTGTGTGTGTGTGTGTGTGTTGAGCACACGGGTGAGCTGTGCAAAAACGGCTGAACGGATCGAGATTCCGTTTGTTGAACTGACTCGTGGGTTTTCGGAACCATGTATTGAATAGCCTATAATGTGCTGATATGCGGTTAAAACTCCTCACTCACTCATTGCTAGATGGGAGTCAAAATCCCCTCACGGGAAGAAAAAATGTTGGGGATGTCCGGCCCTTGAAAGCATTGGGAGTCTGCTGCGGTGTATGCAGCAAAAGGGATAATTCAAACCTCAATAATGGCATGACAGCGCTACTGCTGCCGCCGACTCGTCGGTGTCACAATGCATTGTCCCCCCGTGAAAATGGATTCGTCCGACCTTGACCCCCATCTAATACATGGTTCCTTGGGACTACCCGAGTCTGCCTCCCCCCACCAAACGGCATCTTTTGGTTCAGCCGTTTTACAGGGCTCACGAACGTGGCCAACAGACAGACCACGCTACTCCGTGTATAGCAATAAGCCACTGTCGAGAGCTGTCGGCTGCGATGGATGCGGCCTAAAAATCGTGACATTTCATCAAAGATAACAAGAAGCTCAGCTATCGCCGAGAGACCCTCGCGACGCTCTGTATCAGTTGAAAAGTTGTCCTACTGTTGTACAAATAACGCACACAGATCCCCCGTGTCATTGTGAGAAACATCGTCAGCAACTGCCACGTTTTATTTAGCTTCCTGCATGCACGCATCGTTGCAGTAGGTTCAACTATCGCTCCATGTCACATAGAGCCTAGATGTAAGGCTAAAGTGAGTCGTATGTTTCATCAACACTCAACAGACTTTCATACAACCAACCTTGTTGATGTCAACTAGACCGTGACTGTGATCAGCAGATTTCGACTACCATTAAAGTTGCTGATGACACCGCGTATTCTTCTGCCAACGCACAGTCATGGACGCGGACCAACGTGGCGGATGGACACAATTTTTTGGTGGTAAGGCGTCTGAGCCGGACTCTGTTCTACCGGTCGAAAAGCGCAATTTTTACCCACCCCACTTGCATTTGGCGGCGGCGCCCCCTCTGTTGGTGATCATATCCGAATTTCGTAGAGATCTTTTGCATCGTAAAACTGGTGTTCCTGTGCTATCATGCGGCTTTATTTTTGAGATCCTACGTTTAGCCGTTCTAATACAGTACCGGCTTGTGACGGACGGACAGACAGACGGACACGCGATGACAGCATAGCGTCGCGCGGGTAAAAATCGTCGTCGAACGTATGAAATGACTACTATGGTTTGCGGTGCGTGAGGAGGCGATGCGTTGGATGCACTGCTGCCTAGCAACGACGCGCGGCGATCAGTCTTGCGTCTGCTGCTTATCAGCCTGGTCGGCGGCGACGGTCGGCGTTTGATACAGTCCATCACGGCGGATTATATTGAGTGCTTGACATCGCGCAGTCGGCGCCATGCATCAGGCACCGTGCCCCTGCCGGCGGCCGCGTCAGCAGCAGCAGCAGCAGCAGTGGCCGCATAACTGGATTGCACGTGACGCCGTCGCCGGTGCTCTGTGACGCTGTAATAGACACCGGCGGACGGTCGCCTGCCGCCGCGTCCGGATGATGTTATATATTCTAGGCTGGATTGACCGACTAGCTGGCAACAGTCCATACGCTATTGCACACTCGGCGCTAAGCCGAATGTTATGTGGTCTACAGTTTACAATCCAATTAAACGACGGAAAAATTGACCAAGTACCAAAATATCTATACTATTAAGTTGCCAGGCGATGTACCGTTGAGCTTACGATGGAGGGATTTTTTTTTGCAGCAGCTCAACGGGGTCACGTAATTTGCCGCAGTGGATGGTAGACTTGCAGCAGCAGGGCGTAGGCTATTCATGCGGAAGGCTGACGTCGCCACATCGTATGTGCCCAGTTAGTGCCGTCCAGGATGTGTGTGTGTGTGTGTGTGTGTGTGCGTGGAAGCTCGAAGTGGTGGAAGGGAAGTAGGGCTCCTCAACGGGACACCTTGTAGTAGCGGGCGGTCTAGTAATGTGCTGATCACTGAGTGACAATATTTTAGCATTCTAGATCTAGACTGTGGATAACTATTTTTGTTACAAAACGACAGTACAGACGGCTTTATGACATCACGTGACTGTTGGCTCCATTATGTGAAAACATGACGTTATCCACAAAACCGAAAGTGCGTAACACGTTACACTGTTGTCAGAGTAAGACCGAGCCACTGCCACAGAAAATTTGTTGAAATTGGGTATTCGAGTGGACAGACGAAGAGACAAACAGACACGCCGATCGCAATACTCCGTACTCCTATTTTGGGGTGGCGAAGTAGATATTTAACATCATTGCCGAATCCAGTCTATTGTTGGTTGGCCGCCAGTATAGCCACATTAGATGATTACTGCTTTGTAATAGACCGTGTAACCGTCTATAAGACCGCTGCATGGCCACAGTTGCGCAGCTGTGCGCCGTCATACATCGCTCAGACGCTGTAGCCGTCTCATCTCTCTGCCTTCTTTGATGTCGTAATTCGTCATTGTCGGTGTTGTTTTCCTGGCATCTCCATGTTCGGCCAGCACTGCATCGTGTACGGCTTGGTGGTTATCTCGTTTCAGCCAAGGGGCCACTCATCGACTCACGAATCACGATGCCCGCCCGTAGAATCTTCCGCTGCAGTCCAGTGTAGAAATTCTGTGCGCCGCCCGACAATGTCGGCGAAGGCATTATGTTTTCTGGCTGTCCCGTTTGTCCGTTCGTCAAGTCAGATATCGTTATATGATATCGCATCCGCGGCTTGAACAATTTTGATAAAACTGACAGGGAATATTCACTAGCCCCTACTGGTCAGTGATGACCTGATTCGGGAGGTTCATGCGTTCGTTGGTTATTGCGGGTAGAGGTCCAGCCTACTGGGACCTCAGCGCGGAGACATGGTAGTGGTCCAGTGCGCTAGTCGAGGGAGAGGAGGGGAATTGGTAGGTGTGTGCTAGTGTATGCGTGACGTATTGGGTGGAGGAGGATGCAGCTTGTCGGGTATTTGTAGCGTGCCCCCTCTAAACGTGGCATACCTTCTGGCTTAAACCCAGTGACTGGTGCTGTGAGTGTGTGCTGCACCGGCCAGTGGCCAGCCATGCATTTCAACTTCAGCCACGCCGGCGCGGCTAACAACATTGACACTGCTGCTGTTTATTGAAGGTGTCAGCAACTGTCACTGATTATAGAGGACACCGTCGAACCCTCTTTTCCTGCCAGGGATTATGTCTTTGTTCATCGTGTGTAGGAATTATTACTGGACGCCGACACATAGCGTATTGTTTTGCTCGCTGGCGTCTGTCGTCTGTAACATTCCATGGCGGGCATATTCGCCAGGTGGCGGGCCAGTAGGGTTTCGTCCCGTTAGGGCAACACCGTGTTTGAAATAATTCTTTGGTGAAAGGCGGACGAGCCCGGATCGAGCTTTGAACCCAGCCCCTGCGGCGCGTCACGCTCCACTGCACGTTGCGCCCGAGTGCGTTAACCACTGAGCTACATGGGCAGGTCAAAGGTCAAGGTCACTGCAGGCCTAAGTATGTAGTGGCGAAAACATGTACGTCGACGCTTGGGCGTCGAAGTCCTTCTAGTTTAAGCTTTGCCACCAGTGTGAGAAAACTCTCTAGTGGCGTCACAGAGCCGGCGTGAAGGGGGCGTTTGTTCAGGGTCTGGTTGTGGATGAAGAAGGCATGGTGTGAGGCCACTGGTTTGGGTAAGTGCTTTGTATCATTCAGTGCTTCGATGCTCTCGGTTGGATGAGAAGAAGGGCGTCTGGCCCATAGAAACGTGTGCCACAAAGATTCTCTTCTGGCACGAATGGTGGAAGAAACCGATGGGAATCGGTTAACCGAGGTTCACGAGGAAAATTGCCGTTATAACGGTGATGGCGATGTGATTATCGTTCATGTGGTATCTCATATAACGCTCGCTCTGACGTAAAGTAATGCAAAGTAAACAGTGTATAGCAGTTCAGCATCAACTTAGCTTTTACTGCTACGGGAAACTTACATGCCATTATGGGATCACACAGTGTTAGTGTTACCTGCCACCAGACAGAGGTGAGAATCCCGCCTTTACCCCCAGCCGAAGCAGGTACTCGATTTGTTTCGATCTGACGTGGATCAGATGCTGCTGTAATGCAGTGGTCTTGCGCCGATATAATGGACATCAGCCGGCGATAAACGAGATTTTTGTCGGAGGAGAGAGAGGAGTTACTTGATGCTGATGAAAGACGGTTGCGGCGACATTGCTGATGGCTGTCTGAGTCTCCTAGATGATATTTGATACCCGCCTTACCTAAGACGATGGCGGTGAATGGTGAATGGTGCGGCGGTGGCGGAAAGGCCGACTTGTTGACAGTGCGCTGATTGCATTCTCGTTTTTCCAGCACGTATAAGTCCGTGTGACAGCTCGCGCGCCCGGCGTCTAGCGATGCTTTTTGGTCGTCGTAGCCTATTTCTGTTGACGATGAAATGTACTCCACACACGAGCATACGCCAGTACACAGATCTGTGCTGCTGTAGACCTGTCCATTCTTCTTCTCTCGTACGCTCTTTCTCTCTGTCTGCTTCTGTGTGTGTTTCACGCACATATCAAAGCAGTGCTAAATTTTTTTGATGACGAAAATGATTCAAATAATGATAACTGAATTATTGCTAATGCAATGCCGTCTAAAAAGGCACTCGTAGGTATTAAACCAAACACGAAACAGTTGTCTTGAAAAAAAGAACAGGAAAGTGTCTAACTCATCCCGTTTAAAGTATATTTTCAAAAAATTCCTGTCATGTTGGGGCCTAGACCCCCTGATTGTACCGGTATTCAACAGCTCGCTGAATCCACTCCTAATTATACAGTAGATAGACGAGACTTGCTGGCTAAATTGAATTCAGTTAGGGGCACTTTCGTACAGCGATCCTGCCGATAAACTGAAAGATGCGCCGGGTCATGCTGCTTTTAAAGACTCATTTTTTACTTCACCCACGGGAGCGGTTGCGAAGTATTGTGATGAATATGTCTGTGTGTCTGTTTGTCTGTCTGCCTGTTCGCGAGAATATCTCCGTAACCACATGCGCGATCTTTACCAAATTTTTTGTAGATATTGCCTATGACCATGGCTCGTTGCTCTTCGGCAGGCAGTGTGATTTTTATTTTGATTTATGTTTTAGTTTTAGTTTTCATGTAATTTTAGTCTAGGTTTTACTTACTGGTAGATACTAACAACAACAATAGGGCAGTATACAGCACAGACACAGAGTTACTCGTGATTGTCGTCATCATCATTATTATCATCATACGGTCAGAATCTAAACACCGGCATGCCTGTTTCAGGCGAGCAGTCGCCCAGTTGCCGCAGTGCCGTCTTCACGGAACTGTTGTCAGCGTTATTATCGTTTTCGTTTTTTTATTTTTTCGTTTTAGTTTCGTTTTAGTTTTATAATTTTTTCGTTTTTGCCAATTTTTATTTTAGTTTTCGTTAACGAAAATCACACTGCCGGCAGGGTGTCGAAATCCCAAGGGAAGGGCCAATTTTTGGGGTTTTCTTCCCCATTGACAATGCATTGTACAGCATAGCATTTGGGACCCATACAAAAGCGGCTGAACCGATCGAGATGCCGTTTGGGATGATGAGTGAACTTGGCGCAAGGAACAGTGTGTTACGTGGTGTGTGAAGATTTCCAAAGGGGAATTCGCAATTTTTGTGGTAACATGTGCTCAACCCAGCCTAACACCTTTATGAGTTGCAAATTCGACTGGTCCATGCTGTGGCATGCACACGACAGGGGCAGACGCTTGATTGCAAGCGTTGGACGAATCTATTATCAGCCGCGAAGGTGGTATTGCACACCGTGGGCGAAGTCTGATATCTGTGATTGTTTTGTTAAACACTGCTTTTAACACTTGACCGTGCAGTGCACCGCTGTTGTGTAGTTATTACACTAGGAATGTTCTGTCGGTAATGATGACAACCCGCTTGTGTTTGTAGGTGGAAGAGATAAACGCGGTGGTGCTATACTGTCGTTTCTGGCGTACCAGCCGATTGTCGACAAGTTGAAATACGATGACCTGAGAATGCTCATCACGTATCTGGCCAGTATACCCAGGTATGATGTGGTCACACTGCACATAGTCGGACTGAACTATAGACTCTGGAGTAGCCTTGACTTTCGTGGTTATCGTGGTGGATATCGGCCGTAGTTCGGCCTGTTTGAGTCATGACAGAATACCATGTGCTCATATCCACTGGAAAGCTAAGCACTCTTGATGGTATCTGTTTCACGGTATCCACCAGAAGGTAGAATAATTGAGGATGTCAGGAAAACGTCAGCGATTTGTTAATAGATAGGGAAAATGTACATTTTTCCCCAAGCACAAATTTTGCTTGTCTCTTCATAGTGGAGGTGCAGCTTCCGCGGGCTGTCCTTCTGCGCACAATTGTCCTCCCAGTTGGAAAAATTGTCTGAAACATATTTGCACACTGTCAGGATCCGTGTACGAGAAGTTCACCGAGTTAGAAATGAGGTCGATTCTCGGCGTGAGCACGGTCATCTGTCAAATGACATACCGTGTGATAATGATGCTCAATAAATCTGTCATTGTACTAACTTGTTTTTTTTCTACGTTCGAGCGATTCACATTGCGTTTTTTCAACTCCAGACGAGATCAGTCCGACCGCTCTGACTTTGCTCTGACCAAAACGTGCGACGAAACTAGACGGCGTGCCACGCCCATTTGCTTTCTGTTTTTCCACGGCTAAATGCATAATGGGATTTCTGTGGAAAAAGTATGTATATGGAGTGTTTTTATCAGATTTAGTAATGTTTATAAAGATTGTCTCTGACATGATAGCTTTCCGTAATCCGTATTTAGTTAAGTCAGTGAATTTAGGCACGTGTTGTTCCGGTCTGTTTACCTTGACGTTGTTCCTAGCAGCGTCAAGGTAAACAGGCCGGAACTGCTCGCTTTGTTCCTTAACGTAGAGCAGATTAATCTCGTCCGAGTGATCTCGTCCGGGACTGGATTAATCCGGTATGGAGAAAAGACGCAGCCACTAATGGGTAATGTTACTGTGACACCAAGATGCAGGCAGCTGCTGTGGCTAATTGTCAGCTTTGCTGCGCATACTCATCAGACTTAATGTAGTTCACGTAGCGTGTGATCGCATCGTTTTAACTGTCAGTGGCTGGCGCGCAGCGGTGGATTAGTCAGCAGGGCGCTCGCTGGGTGGCTGGCTGGTGCCCGGGCCTGTCAGCCAGACGTCCTTGGATTCTACCGAAAGAGTGTTTATATCCTCGTCATCTCGCCGCCTTCTGAGCTGTTCTGACAGCAACGGCCGGCTGGCCTGGATTGATCCCAGAGCCCATTCAGTGAACAGCCAGCGTCTTCATTATTGTTTTTCTTATACAAATTATGCCATGATGGGATATTTTATAAGGAAAAATGAAAGACAAACTACGAGGTAGGACAGACTACATAATGATCGATGAGTGACATTGTGATGAAAAACAAAAGCTCGGCAAGTGCGGAGATAAGCGACCTGGTCGAATTACATTGAAACTGTCTATTCATGCCCAGAAGGCCAATCGTTACTAGGGGTGACAGTTTTTGAAGTCGCGTGGCTTTAAAACTAGTTGTAACGACTTTAGTTTGCATAAAAACTGGTTATTAATTTATGGCGATTTGTGCCTCTGGAGAAAAGTCATTGCAAGAAGTCACCAATATATGCCGTAGGCGGGTACACCCGGTTGCTAAAAACTATATGAAATGGTCAAAAAAGAGGATGAAAATAGGGCATCGTAGGCTATTAAATACAACAGAAGCCAGAAACCAGCTGGCAACGACAGAAGTCTTCAAGAAGAAGAAGAAGAAGATACAAGTTATGGCGATGTGACATGTCATAAACGGCGATATTAAAAAGTTGATGTCACCCAGAAGCACATGGGCATCTACGTTACATGCTGTTTTGTGGTATCAGGATGACGTATTTTCATTTTGCTGTTTTTGTCTTGTCGTTTCACCGTGAACTTGTGCATTAACTGCAGTTTTTGCAGTTATTTTGCGTTGTTGTTGTCCCATACAGTCTCTGGTGATTCATTTGTTTATTCTTGCACAATATAAATCGTTTGCTTGTATACTTAACTTCCTTACTTACTTTCTTCCTTACATATTTACTTTCTTAAGAATAGGCCATTTCCGTTTCCAGGCTGGAGGTTGTAAGAGCCGATCAAACCTGGCTTCAGTTCTTTTGTGTTTATTTTGTGTTATAGTATAGTTTGTTGCGGATGCATGTTGGCTTTTTGTGTTACATTTGGTTTTTCAGTACTTAGCCAAGAGATTGGCTGGGACGAATGTCTCCGAAATGAACTGTTTTGTGTCGAGTGGGACGTCAAACCTTAATCATGCAATCAGTCAATTGCGTTGTTGTTGCAGTGATGATGTGAAGGTACATGGGTTTTCTGTGATAATTGACATGCGAGGCTCCACGTGGCACAGCGTTAAACCATTTCTGAGAGTTTTACAGGTTTGTGGCATACTTAGTTGAATCCATGTTATATTTCTTTATGTTTCGGTTACTATTATTAACCACTGATTTCTGTATGTTGCCAGTATTGTTATAGATTTTGATTTGTGCCTGACAGGAGTTTCACAGTATATATTTCTTCTTTTTTGCTTCCAGTAACTTGTGTGCAAAAAACATTGAATGCAGGAATGTTTTCCGCGTGAAATTCATGTGGCATATATAATCAAACCGGAGAAGTTTTGGGAGAAGCAAAAGACGAGTGTCGGCAGCTCAAAGTACAAGTTCGAGGTGTGTGTATGTAACTTTTTTTCCAACACTTACGACTATTAATTTTAGAAGACAGCCTTGAGGCTGAGGTATCATTCACACGCATCTGACCAGTGTTCATAGTAAACTAGCACTATCTTATTGTTCATATAGCATTTGCCGTGTTGTGTGTGTGGCTTCGCTACTGGGTTAGGTCTGCCACAGTGCAGAATGAAGCTGGTGAATGTTTCTCACATGGCTCTCGAGTCCATTAACACAGCAAGTCGCTGGTGGAGTCCACTTCCCGTTTGTTGCTTTTCCTTGACCTTCCACGCCCGTCCTGTGACCCTCATTCTGTGCTGTTCTTCGTCCTCTGCCCAGTGAAGCTGCAGTAAACCAGCTGTTGACATCTGGTCTCCCGGCTGTTGACATGACCACACCCGCTACAGTGGAACTGCCAGCCAGTCAGCAAAAGCCTTCTGTGTTAGTGCACCTACTGCTTGGAACTCACTGTCTGATGCTTGTAGAGAGGCAGAACTTGTCAGTACTTTTAGGAGTAGATTAAAGACCGAACTGTTTAATGTAGCTTATGTTACCCAATTTGTTTAGTCATCGCCACCATGCGCCTCTGATTCGCTTGCGACGTATGGCGCTATATAAATGTGTTTTTGATTTGATTTGATTTGATTTGACCGTGGCCTTGTTTTGTGTCTTCACAATGAAACTTGTTGAAACGTAACTGTAACATTTCCGGTTGCTGCCGCTCATGCCTGGAATTTAGTACGTTACCAGTCTTCAGAGCCCTACCTATATGCACTTTCATTCCAGTGATCTTTGTCATAGGAGGCGAGTAAACCTGGCTTTAGAAAGGTCAAGGCCACAAGGTACAAAAATAGCACCGGCTTGGGTTCTTGCATTTCTATGAGTGCTGGCTTCTTGCTACTATTGTGCTGCTGCTGTGACTGCTATAAAGCGCAAGGCCAGAGACAGACTACGGATAAGACCTGTATGTGACATCTGTGTATTTTGAAACGAGATCCGGCGTTGACAGGGCGTTCTGCAATCGTCGTAACCGGATGCCGTTGTATCTACAAATTACTAGAAACATTGAAGATAACCCTGGGGTCCGTGGGGGAGGGTACTAGGGCGGCGAGACATCTGTTCGCGATCTGCCCAGTCCATTGGGCTGTCGTCGCGGGCGCATCGTCGGCTGGCTCGCTGGCTGGCGTGCGTCTTGGGCGGGCTGCCGTGGCAGGCGGTGAGATCGATGACTAAGCGGAGCGGCTGCTGGGGAGGAGGGGAGGCGTGGCGCTCTGACCGGCCGACCCGGCTCAGGCCAGCATCTTCCTCTTCCCTGACCAGTGACCACACTGCGCAGCCCAGCATGGCCCGCCACTCACTCAACAACACCAACAATCTGCTAATGGCAGTCCGACACTTACACGTCCGTTGCTTAGTTTTGCATGACGTCATTCCGCAGCTACTCTACATGGCACTGCTGTGCATTCATAATGGAAGAGTGGCTACCAGTCTGGCGCGTAGACTGAAGTCATCAGTTATATCACGTGCCTCTGCTGTTTACGGTCTTGTTTATCTGGCCTATTTTCTCTTGAGTTACTCCAAGTTCAGCTACTTCCTTTTTACTTCCTTTTTACAGATTAAGCCCGTATGGGCTCCGGGCGGTAATGCGCCCTGATTCATTTGTTGATTTCTGACGCTATATAAATTGTTTGTTTGTTTACTTAACTTCCTTCCTAGTATTACTTAGTCATTTACTTCCTGACTTATCTACTCCTTCCAGAATAGGCCCGTTCTGTTTCCAGGCTGGAGGTCTACGATAACTATTCCCTAGAGCTGTTACTAAGTCGTGTAGAATGAAGCAAAATATGCAGTTTATTAACAGCCTAGTTGCTGACACCCAGGTTGACTCAGCCTTCTACCCTTTGTGGGATGGTAAAATGAGTACCAGCCAAATGGCGGTGATACTCTGCAGCTGGGAAGGTAACTTCCCGGTGGAAAGTAATGGCAGCCTTCCACTGGGTTGACTGCCTGTACACTGGTATCAGCTCCAGGCCCAACACTCGGTAACGAGTATCGGAAGCCTTTACCTTTAGTTGCTGACATAAATGTGCAAAAAATAACATTACTGTATTGTATTTTATTATATTAATGTGCTGTTACCCCGTGTCTTCTCAAAAATAAGTAACCATATGAAGTATAAAATGACAGGATGTATATTAAACATACCAAGCTTTCATGTTAATGTATACTTTTAATTTTCTATGATAAAGTACGGTATATATTTTACATATGGCTGCTGTGTTAGACGAATCTCATCTCGATTGATAGTCTGATGCGTGTCATTCATCAGTCTCAGCTGACTGAAGAGTTTGATGGAACACTGCCTTATGACAACAGCGAGTGGATTGAGATCAGAATGGTTGGTAAAGCCACGTATGCAGTACAGAAATTTTGGTTTCTCAGATGTTGTTACTCTGTGCACCAAGCTGGTTAATCTAAATTTACTGTTATTGTTATATTTTTTCAGTTATCCCAAGAATTAATACTTATTAAATTTTAATATTTATAATATAGTTCTATCTTAGGCACGTTGTGACATAGATTGTGTTGAAAGCGTCGTTAAACACCAACCAACTAACCACCAAGCTGATTTTAATTGTGTGTGAAGATTCAGCAAGATTTAGTGTCACGTTGTAGTTTGTGTTACACTAATGTCAATGAGCTCTTTAAATCTCCACTTGCAAAAATATTATAGACTTCATCAAAAGTACAAATTTGTGTGATAAATTATAATGCTAATAGCACTGATATAACCTACATGTAAGTTGAACTTGCCATTAAGTTCCAACCGGCCAACTACCGTGCATCAAAACCTGCTGCTTGTAGTGCAGTACATCTTGTTGTTGGATAAGTTATCACTGTTATGAATGTCACGTTAACGGTGGCATGGGTCTTCCTGTTCCAACTAGTATTTGAAGTAGAATTTAGCTGTGAAACTACTAAAATTGGTCTGTTATGCAGTTACTGTGATATTGAGCAAAGATTAGTTTTGGCTGCTGTCATGATGAATCTGATACCAGCTCATCTGGGTGGTTCACAAAATGGGTCTGCTTGTTAGAGGTCTTGATTGATGTGTTGGGTGATGCAGATGATTGAGGAGTTCACATGGAAGGCATTGGACCTGCTGTCGAAGTTGGACCGGTTGCAAGAGATGCTGACAAGTCCTGAGCTTCCGGATGACCTTAACACGGCTAAATTGATGATTGAACAGCACAACCGCTTGCGCAAGAAAGTCACGAAGGCTCCCATCGATGCTCTTGAGGCTGAGGGCCAGCGTATACTTCAGCGAATATGTGGCGGTACTGGCCGCCATTGTCGAAATACAGGTAATGCAGTAATGTGCTAACACGACATGTTTATGTCTAGAATTATTTATCACCAGAGCTGCAGACTTGGTACCAGTCTAAATTGTATTTCAAGTCATAAGATCTGATTTATAAGTCATAATGGAATTGCTTCAACTCAGTTTACCTTCTGAACGTCAGAAAACTTCTGTGGCACCCATCATGCGGACACCTTCTTCATCAGCAAATTATCCATCAAGATCGAATGTACCCTACCAGTAGAGATTTCGACTGATGCAGCTGTGAAACAAACTGACAGTCGTCGATCACTCGTGACAAGTTTGTTGACTTTTTAACAGTTTCTGTGTATATAAAATTTATAATGTTTATGTACATCAGTCTACGATCATTTTTGAACACCCCTCACACATTGCGTTACGATTTATGTCAAATACGCATGTTCGTTTCACTGTCGTGAAACCTGCGATGTGTGGTGATAAACAGGGGGTTCAGTGCCTGCAGTCATGTCACTTGCCAACACCGACATGCAGTCAACCGTTCCACAGATCTCACAGAAACTTGACGCCCTGCGAACTGTCTGCCAGAATCTCAGTCACTTGTGGCAGGTCAAGAAGATGAAGCTCGAACAGTGCTTTCAGCTCCGATTGTTTGAATCGGACATTGAAAAGGTCATTCATTCTCTTGCTATCTGAGGATGAGTTTGTGTTCATAAATTTCTGAAACTTACAATTTTTGTTCTATCTATTTATTTTGTTTTGTACATCAGATCCTGATATACTTGCAGCTGTTAGTGTTTTTTTGACTTAGAATACGAAGCTGATATTTCACAAGAAAACTCAGAGCATGTATCTGATGCACTTAGCTGTACTAAACACTATTAATAAAATATTTATGGCTGTGAAAGTTTTTCTTCTTCATTGCCTGCACACAATGCATGAGATGCAGCTTATTGCTACAGATGCCTCATGTAGCGTGGTCTGTGGCTCTTGTCTGTCTGTCTGTGTTGGTGTGTTGGGCACACGTGTGATCTGTGCAAAAACGGATGAACATATCGAGATGCCGTTTGGGGACTGATTCATGTTGGTCCAAGGAACCATGTATTAGATGGGGTCCAGATCGGATGAATCCATTCGTAGCTGCAGCCTTTTGCCAAATTGCTTTGGACACTTGTTGATTTTAACTGTCCAAATTCACACAGTTAATGTCTCATAAGCTGCTTATAGATCTCTCCCACTGAGATCCATGTGAGTCACTTGTGGATAAGGAAGCAGTCCCACCTCACATGTGGTTAAGTGTGAGCCTTGTTAACTGCCTTTTGAATAATGTAATGTATGCTCAGTTTTTGCTCACTGAATTGTTTTGATTAGTTAAATTACGGTCAAGATTTTGATGATGACTAGTGGAGATTTGAGTTTTTTTCGAGTATTATGGTTATGATATCGTGCATATTTTTAGATTTATATTTGCTTTCGGCTATGAAATTTTAGTACAGAAGAGATGTATGAGTTGTGGAATTGACGTTGCAGATGTCTGAGTGGATTGCAAATAATCGAGAGGTGTTTCTAGTCACATACACACAGATTGGATCGAGTCATCAACAGGCGCTTGACCTGCAATCAGAACATAACCAGTTCGCCATGAGTGCTATGGTGTGTTCTTCACATGACTAGTTGACACTTATTATGGATAGTTGGGGGTATAACTTTACATGATGTTTCTAGAGATATGTACATATGAAATCCAACAGCATAAATATGACACTATGTTCTGGTATTTGTTTTGGTTTAATACAGCTTTTTTGGTGACAGATATGGTATCTGGCCAGTAAAAATTACTCTTCAGAAGTCTCCAGACATGTCTGTTAGTATGGTCCTTCAAGGGATGTGGCTTAACCTACCATAGGCTTGGAGAAAAAGGTTGTGTAAGTAGAAATTTTAGTAGCAGTAATCCTGAGAATAACCAAATGGATATGTAGTGCTAAAGTAACAGGTTTGTGAAAGACGAGAATGATATCAATTACCAGTCTTGTAAAACCTAGACAACCTGGAGAGAGGTTGTGGAGAAAGATCATCGGACTCGACAACTAAAGAGGGAGGATGCTATGGATACTAATGAAGGAAACTAATTTAAGATACTAGTTAATAACCGTAAGCATAAGGAATGAATGGGTAGATGTTTTCTCTGGTACTGGTTCACCCAGATTGTCCTGGATAAATGGTTGTTTTTTTGTCGTCTTGCTGTGGTAGTATGTTACCTTATCATTATCCACCTTTGATAGGCAATTGGAGGGAGTTGTTTTTTGTACTTATAGAATAAAGCACTTCCCATTTTGCCAGCAACTTCAGCGAGCTCCAGTCTGCATACAGGAAGGGGCATTCCACGGAGACTGCACTACTGGAAGTACTGGACGGAGTCTTCACGGCGGCTGACGACAAGCAAGTCACTGTGCTGATCGGCC
>Ga0209780_1000388_pt1 | contig 22770 bp, 21 predicted proteins | sample WorMetexBAHAMAS2_FD_187384 | JGI IMG/M metagenome (GOLD analysis project Ga0209780, IMG submission 187384) | Marine gutless worms symbiont microbial communities from Max Planck institute for Marine Microbiology, Germany - Inanidrilus exumae... | ecosystem: Host-associated > Annelida > Digestive...
TATATATATATATATATCAACACTCTTGTTGACTACCTATACACATCAACAACAATTTTCCAGGTGAATCCAGGATTAGCTGGATGTCCCCAGTGATTTTACATCTTCATTCATCTTAAAATCAATTTTTTATATCCACTTTAACTCCATCCCATCATGACCTGCATGTATAACCATTAACCATCACCACAATTAAAACCGATCTGTACGGCACATGCACATTCATACCTTGCTGTGCCTCAGTGACGGCCGGCTCCACTTTAGCCAGATCATTGCGTACACTCGACTGTTTCTCGGCAATCACCTTCGTCTGCGCCTCCAGCGCCTGCTGTATCTCCTGTGATGCCATCTTCTTTCGCTCAGCTTCTTGCTGGTCTTTCACCTAAAACCCACAACACGTTCGTTGGTTGACTGGTGACGTTTGAAGGCAGTTGTACTCTGTCTATAAAGTGACAAAAACTAAAAAATACCAAAAAAAAACTATCCATCGTGTCTTCCTGATTTGGTGTTTGCAGGAATAAGCTCAACAAACAAGAGGTCTCCTTGGAAGGTCCTTCCAGCCAATGGCTTATCTGCAGTACTGACAACTAAAAACTACAGTCAACAAATGATCAACCTACAGTTAATACATCCTGACATGCTTTCTGGACAATGTCAAGTGATCGCTCACATGACGAGGTAGTAGCTACGAACAATTTAAGTGGCTACTGAAAACATCTCTATTTGGGAGTCAGTTGACTATGGTGCACAGTGACTGCATGCTTACTTGTGTCTCATCAGGCAAGTGCAAATGTTTCTGCGGCATCTATGACTGCAACTGACAACCACAATGATGAACAAACCAACCACAATAACAACAACATAAATTTACAATGTGCACACTGTAAAGCAAGATGAACCTTCTAAGGTGCAGACAGTATGAATATTATGAAGATGGGTGCTCACCATCTGCTTCAGTTTTGCATTAGCCAAGTTGTTTTTCTCTTCGAGCTCATTGCGTTTGATTGACAGCGAGCACTGCAACTCTTCAACCTGCTCCACCGTCTCATGGATCTTGCGCAGACCGATGTTCAGATGATGTTGCTGCTCCTCCAAGTCAGATCTCTTCTCATTGTAAAGCTTCACCTGCACACAGTCGCATCCGTTGCTGCCTTGCTCCATCACTGTATCCAGCGTGAGCTCACGAGCATAAAAAACTTAAATTTCACTTTAACAAAAAGACTATTTTCAGATGAATTTGTGTCAAACAATTATTCTCCAACATTCTAAAAGAAACCATTGTTGGGATGGTAATCTTTTATAGGCCAGATACCGTTCCTGTGCCTGATCACCACTGTCAAAGCACTTAACATTGAATATATGTAACATACAAACTAAAATAAGCAGCAATAGATGACTTGCTGCCTTAAGATAATGAAATATATAATGTACACCTAATTAGGGTCAGACTTAAATATTAAGTTAGGGTTAAACATCCCAATCAACACAAAATATGTCACTATGTAGACAGACATTCTTCTCAGCCAATCACTTAGGATGGTACTGAAGAAACTAAACCTAAGACAAAAGAAGCAGACATACCAAAGATACTATAACACACAACATTAAAAATTAAACCCAGGTTGGTGACTCGTATGATGCCTGGCTTGCAAACAAAACATGCTTATTAATTCACAAATGTTGTAAAAATTTGCAACATTTGCAAAATTTGCAACATTAATGTGATTTAGTAAGTAGGAGCCACTACTTACCAAATCACATTAATGTTGCAAATTTTTACAACATTTGTGAATTAAGATCTATTTTACACAATTCTGTTACATCCTGAAGCACAGCAAACATGCAGAGAGCTGAACACAACGTCAAAAGCACTTATCAATGATCAGGATAAATAGCATTACGTAGTGGTTGATAAAGTCGAGGTAATGGCGTGGAGTGATAGCCATCGTGCGGCCACCACGTCGAGCCACTCGAGCATTTGCCTGATGCAGAGTCTGATGGACGAAGACAAACGCTGAGATGACCGCATCACGGTGACTCAACGGCAGCGAAATATTGTCACAAATTGGCACGGCGTTGGCCGGTGGTAGGTACTAAATCCACACAAACACACAGCAGACTTGCCACATCACAGTGTATGAAATAAATTCTGTGAGTGAAGGTTACATAGACGTCACGCTGCCATACCAGTATATTGACACATGAGTGTGCTGTCCATGACAACTGGACAACTTTATATCGACAACAATTATAGCAATGGCAGACTTCTATAAATAATTATTTTGTTGCTATAACCAGAAATTCTCGCTAGAAAAGTCTCAGTTTAACTTAATTATACTGCCACATTACTTTGAAAAAAAGTACAACCATCACTATCATCATACTTTACCTATGCACATACACACACAAAGTATGAAACAGTAGTTGCTGTTACAAAAGGTGTGGTAAAAGTTGGGACACTCACGTTGGTTTTCTCCAGGTCAATCTTGTTGGTGAACTCTTTGCCCACTTGATACAAAGCTCCCGTGCTCCAGTCTCCGAACCAGTTCAGCACACATCTACAATACAACAGCAGTGTGTGCATGAGAACGTTTACAACATGTCACATCTACACAGACCTCCGACCTGTAACACAAGCCTTACACCTTTCTGCACATCAGCCAGTCCAGTTTCTCCTCTTTTCTCAATCAGTAGCTTCAACACATAGTAACAACAGAAACGTTGATATCTTCTTGATGGTACCCTGCATTTACGAGTGCAGATTGCCTCAACGTATCATTTCTATTTGCATCGCATGCCTCCTGCACCTTTCTGTCTGTATCTCTCGTTCTTTGGACAACTTCACCGTACGATTTATTCCGCAACGACTGCCTCAACCTGCTTACTGGTTTACTGTTATCTTTAGAGTCTACACATTGTTTTCCCGTGACACATTTAGACATTTTTTGCGGTTCTCAATCTGCTTACAGCTTCAGATTCTCTAGTACTCAATCACCTTTATCTAATATTATCTCGAAAAATCACCCTCTGTTAGTCGAGAAACGCAATCAACGTCACTATTACTGTAACAGTGTGAGTAAGTAAGCAAATGGCAACATGTGATTGAACAAGAACCTATTGAACAGAGCCGGTGATGTTGCTGCTCTATCTTTGAGACCTTCAGACGATGGATTCATTGTGAACACAACGTGAAGGTTGTACATCACCTGCATCATACCAGCAATGCAGCAGTTACAATGCAATAGACACAAGGTGTCGCCCTAATGGGAAGAAGCACTACTGGCCCGCCGGGCAGTGTTACTGTGGAGCTATAATTAGACTGGAGACGGCAGACGCCATCGATTGGCCTCCGCGGGTGAAGCCACCTGCAAGCCTGCTGTGGAGTGTTACAGACAACGACAGACAACGATGACAGATGCCGATGAGCAAAACAATACTGCCCCCCTACAGTATGTGTAGGTAGGCCAGTAATAAACTGAAAAGGTCACAGCAAAACCCAATTCAATCAAGTCTTCCAGCATGATCGCAGCTTCCTACAGATGCTTTCTGCAGCTACTCAACAGAAGATGCCAATTCCGACCAAAAATGAACAGCACGGCCATTGTACTAATCGTGGTTTAGACAGGCTCTGTAATATTAATGAAGCAGTCAAACCATCATACACACCAACATTTCAGATTCTGTAAACACGCACATAAAACTACTCTTTCATGGTGTCAGCAGTAAGCCGGTGAAGATAACAAATCTAAGTACTTAGCATAAATCACATTCTCAAAATCCACTTAACATGAAGCACACTGCAGCTGTGCCAATGATTTGTTAATAACAGCTATTTATTACACTGTTATCATTTAAGTCCACTCTAACGACATCTATTAGGCTGCGTCATACACACTGCATAGATGCGGCCAATTGCAACAGATGCTACACGTTGCATGGTCTGTCTGTTGGTGACAGAAGTGAGCCCTGCAATAACAACTTAACTGATTGTGATGCTGATTGGAGGGGGCAGGCTGACTCAATTGGACCCAAAAACTTATTAGATGGCGGTCAAGGTCAGATGACGCCTATAAGGGGTGACGAGATAGTGATGCAGCCTTGCATCAAAATTACTTGACCACTTAGTCTAGTTAATTACCAGTTTACTTAGTATCGGTAACTGTGTATAAATAATAAAACAAGGCGTTGCCCTAACGGGACGTAACACTACTGGCCCGCCATGTAGTGCTACAGTGGAGCTATAATTAGACTGGAGGCAGCATTAAGCCATCCCCTGGCCTGCGAGGGTGAAGCCGCCTTCAGGCCCGCCATGGAGTGTTACAGACAACACACGACGACGACAGACGCCAGAGAGCAAAACAATACCGGCCCCTCCACTATGTGTAGGCGGGACAGTAACAATGGCCACGTGCCCACTCTATACAACACCCAAAGAACCGTGGATCCTGCAGGTGGGAAGCACTAGGTCAAACAGTCAAATCACGTACCTGCTGTGTAAACCACTTGTACAATTCTTCCTGTGAGTCGAGCATCAGACCCTCTCTCTGAGCACCTTCCTTGCACTGAGTCATCAGTGTCGTCATCTCGTCACCCTCAAACAAACCCGGTACTTCACCGTTGGCAAGCAGCGTGTTCATGCGCTCCAGGAAACTCGAGTCCAGCACGTTCGACTCATCCATGATGAAACAAATTCTCTCTCCCTTCACATCAACAGCGATCCTTTATCTCGCATCCTCCGTCACTGCTAACTTGAAGTGTTCACATTTAAAAAGTGAAACTAATGACAGGATGACACTGGGAAAATTGTGATAACTGACAATACTGGCTGTGGCATATTACACATAAAATTTACTACGAGAAAGTCATTAAATGGTGACAGAACGCCTAGAAGTGCTAGAATTAGAGACATAATAGCACAAACGCGAATAATAACTTGCAAACAGTTACTACATGACAGTGGACTGGTTGTGAACCACGACTGCACAGATCCAATGCTCTAGCTATCATACCACCACGTCATACAACGTACAAGATGCTATCTACAGGGTCGCATAAAAAACTAAGCCACAAAAGGTGTCAAATATTTCAGCAGCTAGTGCAGGTGAGGTGAGACCTATGGTGATCTAGTTACAAACAGTATGGCAGTGAAAGAATTTTAACTAGAAGGTGAACTTTGATGCCATACTGCCAACGTGGATACCTTTGCAACCTCAACGGCCTGCTTTGACCTTGATGTTTGACCTCCAGAATCTGATCAGGTCAGCGATAGGGGCTAATGAATATTCACCGTAAGTTCCATCCAGATCACTCTAACTGTTCATGAGAAATTGTGGTAACAATATCTGTCCAGAAAACCGAACAAATGGACGAATGAATAGACAAATGTGTTAGAAGGACAGCCCCAAAACATAATACCTTCACCAACAATGTCGCAGTGGGTAGGCATAAAAATCAGAATTAAAAATCGATCAGAATTTGGCAAAGTTATGCATGAAAGTCAGTGCCCGTATTCAGCCGATCTATCTATTGTCAACATTAAAGGGTTGGTTGCATAGCACAGTGGCAGAATGCCAGTCTTTGGCCAGCTAACATTCCCTGTCCTGCGCTCGACCTGCAGCTGATGGGTGACCACTTATGTGGGTAAACAGTCCGCTATAGATCAACCAACCAGGCCAACCCAGCCTTTCATCCCTTCGGGGTCCATAGATGAGCAGTAAGCTGCAATTGGATGTCTGCTAACTCAGTTAGGGGTAACGCCATCTGGTGAATGCTTACGAAGGAAAGGCAGGCATAATGTATTTGCAGGTAAAACTGCTTGATCCATTCCTGAGCACTTGAGATATATAAAATATACAAAATGGCGCTATATAAATACTCTTCTTTTCCTTTCCTAATGATGCATAATCGCTAGTGCTGTCAGTGCTTCTCAATACATTCACAGTGCAATGCTGAAATGTCTGTCTACCCGGCAGCCAGATCTTCGCAGCACTCCTCTCAGATCCTCGTCAAAATCATCAGACATATACTTGTTGTGAACTTTCACTTGAAAGACGCTAAGGCCATTCATCCAGGCGACGAAACGTGACAGCGTCGTCTTGCCGGAGCCGCTGACTCCAATGAGCAGCAGGTGACCCTGAGGCTGGCGGAAGATGCGGTCGATACGCAGGACGTGGTCTAGGACTTCATCAAACAGCACCAGCGGCACATCCAGCTCCTCCTCATAGAACACCTTCACAACAAGTTCATCTTTGTAATACTCAAACGGAAATGTATGCCAGCCGCATCGCAAGCCGCCCTCTGGTGAGTCACACTGAGTATCTATTAAGCTTTGAAAAAAGACAGGATGAGACAGACAGACAGATGCCAAATCGCTACATTATACTTACCACTAGATGCAGACAGCATAATAACGTGGTGATGGCTGGTTTGTTAGTTGGCATAACACATGTATAAAGCAAAATTTCTAGGAGTTATAATTAATGAGCATTGCAGTAACATCGAAATACAAAAACAAGCAGCCTAATCACATTTTCTTTACCTGGGATTTGCAGAGATAATCTGCTTGACTTATTGATTTTTGCAAGCTAGCAGAGACCTCAATGAGATTTCAAGGCAAATTGGTTGGCTAGGGTTCTGACAATACTGTAGTAGATGTCATACCACATGACAAAACCAGAGCACAAAATCACTATCATCAAACTTGTTGCACCAACATAATCTTGCTACAGATATCTAAAACTGGATTCGTGACTCAGCTCTTCTAAACACACTTCTACTAGTACAAGTACAAAAATGACAGTAATCTAAGATGATAGCCAAACGGTGCATTCGTTCATCGACCTCTCTGAACGTTTTTAAACGGAAGCTGAAGACATCTATTTAGAGAAGCTTTTAACTAAGCCTATTAACATTTTACTATTTTGATTTTGACTATTTTAATGTTTAACATTGTAATGCACCGGCGGCCTACGTTTGTAGTCGGCGCACTATAAATAACCTGATGATGATGATGATAATAGTAGTGTGGAATATGTTATGCTCAGTGTGTACAGTTCACAAGACACAAGTAACACGACATGAGACTGCACATGGCTTCCGTGCTCTGAATGCATAAAGAACAGTAACATTACACTGCACATTAAGTACCATCCACACAATTAATTCGCCGTCATTTACTGATAAGTTAGCTGTCCTGAAGAACAATTCACACAGGCACATGCATCAATACCTTCAGTCTGGCTTGCACATAATCTCTCAGCTTCTCCTGTTCGACAGGCATGTAGTCTTTGGACAGCCAGTTGCTGTACAGGATTGGTCTCTTCAGTGTTGCCGTGCGGTCAATGTTGGGAAAGTGCTTCATGGCAATGCTGTCAATGTTTTCATTTGTCCACGCTCTCTCTTCAGTCTCTTTCAATCTTCAACAACAGAAAAAAACATCACAACTACACTGTGAGTCAAAACAAACAATACACTTGGCTTTTGACTGTAACTTCGGCAAATCTAGACCGATTTATGAAATCCTTTAATGGTGAGATTCCCGAAGAAATTTTCTACACACACACATTACAAAGATTTTTCAGTTTGTTATGTTTCGAGTAAAACCAATCAATGTTCTGTTATGAGTAAAAGTTCAGCCGTTATTTTAAATTTTTGAATTTTGCACGGTAGTGTAGCAACACAGTTAAGGTGAAGCGGAAGACCCTGTAATAGTTACAAAGACATGCTTGGAAATCTGTCAGTGAAAGTAATTTAAATATTGGTCTATGCTGGCCAAAGTTATAATCATAAGTCAAGTGTATTGCATTATCTTTTCTGACTCACGCTGTATATGCCACATGGACTACTAACATTATGAAGTCATAAAGAATCTAATTTAAACTAGAAGACAGACTTCGACTAGTCGACATGGATGCCGTCACCACCTCGACGGCCTGCTGCAACCTTGACCTTTAAAATCTGATAAGGTCATCAGTAGGGGCTAACGAACACATTCCCTGTAAGTTTCATCGAGATTGCACAAGCCGTTCATCAGATATCGTGATAACAAGATCTGTCTGGACAAACAAACAAACGAATGCGGCAGATGGACAGCCCGACAACATAATGCTTTCACCGACCTTCTTGGGTGGCAAAGCCATAAAGAGACTAACATCATATGAAGCGTAATCAAAAACGAATGGAATGTGCGATGAGAAATCTAGTGTTGTAAACTGACATTGTAACGTCCTATGTTATACACTTAACATTCAGTTCATAACAAAGAAAAGTGCAAACAGCCAAATCCCGAGTTGGATCAGCATGGCATACACAATGGTAAAGTGGTGCAGACCTGTCCTGGAAGAGCCGCTGGGCTTCATGTGCCCAGATGCGGACAAGTCCTTCGATCGACAGTGTTTCCAGTGGACGCAGGGCCTCACAAATGCCTCGCACCCAGCGCGTCATTTCACGCGGACTGTAGATGTAGTGCGGCTGCATGTCTTGAGTAAACTTGTTCTGCAAACAAACATAAATAAAGTGATCAGAACCATACCAAAGTAGTATTAAATTCTCCTTGTCATTCTACATACATGCAATAACTTGCATTAAGGAAAGTTGCATTCAAATAATATCAGCTAAAATATCTGGTTAAAATGTTGCAATAGGAAGTTACTAAAGTAGAAATTACTTCCTGTAATTTTCATGAATTCCTTGATAAACAGTGTACGACTATCAATATAGCAAGACTATGCCTGCACATGTTCGTGAACTTTGTACTTAATTTTTATTCACTAAAATTGTAACTTCAACACAGAAAAATACATTAACCGTTTTTGTCAGCTCTATACATGATACGGTCCACCCTACAGCTGAGTTAATGACATCACACGGCAACGACATAAAAATGCCATTTGCTGCACAAATTTGCAGTCAAAAGCTATTGTAATGTTTCATTTTCATGTAATTTACAGAAAAATTAAACTGTATTTTACAGAAAAATTAAACAAATATGCGGCGATGTCTAGTGTAAATATGGGAAAATACTGCATCTAAATGAGCATACCGATATTCTGAAATAAGTTGGCAATCATGCTCAGTTTAGGTTGACATTTTACGACATCTGCCTGTCACCATCTTAAATTTACTTACTTTAATCATCCATCATGAAAACAGAACCAGACACTGGCTGATGTATCCCAAATGTTTCACTCTTATAGGAATCTAATCTCAAGCTGACATACCTGTGACATAAGATACAGCTCAACCATGGAGTTCGTAAGTGGTTCCGCATATGCACGTAGACTTGGTATCAGGCGCAGCATGGCACGGTTGAATGTGCCATAGATCTGCACTAGCGACGTCTGTCCAGGGTAGTCGACATACACGACCGGAACGTGACGCAAGAACCTGCCGATAACACAACATAGTTGGCAGCAGCTGCATACAGCCAGTCAACACCATCCACAGTCTCAGCATTTATACTGATGTTAGTGTTAACGTTAGTTATGCTAATCACATCAATGTAGCAACAATACAAACCACCAACCTCAGCTAAAACAGTAGCTGCTTACACAAAACAACACTACTGTGTGTTCCATAACACTCCAAACAAAACATCACTTTGTGACTCCTCCTACATGTCCAACTTCTCATAAGCCACCGCAATCCATCGACATCACCATTCACTGACATGACAACTGGGAGAAGGACTCACTGGTCAACTGCTCCCTAGTGGACGATCCTGCTATCCAACAACTAACTTATGACATCTGACAACTCCCGTGGTCTCTGCGGAATCGTTTACATAAAATACAAAGCACTGTGGTGCCTCCACACAGGGATCGTCACATATCAACTGGTGTGCATGCAACAGCTAAAGAAACGATGTCTCTCACTGTTAATAACTGTTCACAAGCACAGTTTGAAATATCACTCAGCTCTCTGTGAGTGACCGAGCGGTGTTAATGTTCTACGAGACACACAACAGAAGATGACCAGCTCACTGAGAATGAATGTGCATTGTTGTTTATAACACAGCTTACATATGTTTGCAAAAATAAATACACGTGTGGCATCAAGGGTTTGGGCACAAATGAATGACCAGCTTTGTTCTGTTATGCCAAATCAAAAATTCCAACTGACCGGAAGACATTTTTACAAACATAAAATATATATCAAAACAAACAACTGTCTACTTGTAACAAAAGTTCAAGGCAGTCACATGGAATCACATGAAAACAGAGATCACAAATTATGTAAACCAACTGGCAAGGTATAATCACATTCACAGCAGTGCAGTGAGTATTATTCACAGACCTGTGTGACAGAGGCTTGCGTCCAGGATCGGTCGGCGGATTACACGCTCCAACAAACTGGATGCGCTCAAACCTGACCCATGCCTGGTCTGACGTGCGGTAGAAGCCACCGTGCTCCACCATCTGACGAAGGAACGAAATGACACGTTGTGTCCCTACACACAGAACAGTAACAAGACATGAATTTCAACTCTGCACTCGGAAACACTCTGCAAATAGACTTTGCACAAATCATTGGCCCAATGATCACCAATCAACCTATTTCCTGCACCATTGTAATTATATCATCTACTCGTGGTCTGTTTCTTAACTCATTACACGCGAACCTATCTGCTACTTTCACACCACACATCCCTCTGATCATTCTCATCTCAGCCTGCTGAAATGTCAACTTGTTCTCTTTCTTCACTGGCCAAGTTTCACTGCCATGCAACACACAACTTCGCACACAACCTCTGAACAACTTCCTTCTCATGAGAATGCACACCCTTGTTAGTAAGCAATGGCACAAGTTGCCGAAATTTTTCCATCTATTTTGTACTCTAGCCCCCGCAGCTGCATCATCTCCATCTATGCTCGGTAGTGTAATAGAAACACAACAATAATAAAATCATATTTAATCTAACAAAATTCAAATCCTACCAAATCTATCCATATCTGGCAAGTTGATTTCATCACAGAACAGTACAAGCCACTTGTTCAGCTGCATCGGTGACAGAACAAGGCCGTTTGGAGTCTTGCGATATTCACAGTAATGATCAAAAGTCTTCAACATCAGCTCCGGAGTAGTAGCACTGGAGAAGTTCAGTCCAACAACCTACATATTCACACACTGTATTCATTCAGCTTGTCCATTACCATGGACATTTCATGGAAGTCGTAAGACCTTACTGCCAACTATCTGCAAAACATGCACGGCTTCAAAACAAAAAATGCAAGGTAACATTTATGACATTTATAACATTTATGATTTATTTATGACTGTTTTTTAATGGCTATTCATCCAGCTGAACCCAAGTTAGCCAGTCCATGTCGGACTTCTTCCTCGGCTTGATGCAGCAGAGAACCTTCTTTGCGGATATTTGGCACAGGTTTTCATGAGCTGGCTGTCCTTCTTGTCACCGAAGCAGAAGTACATACCAGCTAATGATCTCCAACTACCTATTTGAGCTATTCGATCTACTGATCGCAAAGTTCCAATAAACTTACTTACTTACCTCAAACTAATCACGCAAGGTCAGCAGTGTTACATGGCTATTCTATCAGAAGGCATCAATGGCTTCTTCTAAGCCTATCATTCAGTCTGATGTAATGTAACATAACACATTAATTGCACAGTTGTTTACATGTATGCTTAGTTGTTTACACATATGCTTACTGCAGAAGAAATTCCAAGTGGAACTTTCGTCAAAACTAGAAAACGCCCATCACATTGCATTTAAAAGTTCATCATATCAAGATTTTCACTACCTGGAAATGGCATCACTGTACAACAACAATTGCAGAAAATATCAAAATGCAAACTTTTCTTCTGAAGCCACCATCAGCATGTGCAACGAGCTCCTTCCAGATATTATTTTGCTGAAATTTTTCAACAGAATAATGCGTTTCCAATGTTAAGTCAGTTAACACAGCTGAACTAGACACAAAGTACAAAACTTACCTCCAGATCTGGAAGAGCTCGGAGAGCACTGAAGAGCGTCATGGTCTTGCCAGAGCCTGGAGGACCACACAGCACCATTGGCTTGTGCTCAAACAGCCACGTCAACAGAAGTGCTTCGTGCCGGACAGTATCGATGGTCGGGATTACAACGTCGGGGGCAGCGACCTTGTGAGTCTCCACCTCGACCTGTGGCACTTTAGCTGACCACGCAACCCACTCACCTGTTATTGACACCTGTGTACACAACCACACACCTGTCACTGCTACCTGTGTACACAACCACTCACCTGTTATTGACACCTGTGTACACAACCACTCACCTGTTACTGCTACCTGTGCATGTAAACCTACTCACCTATTGTTTGTTGGTTTCCTGAACTGGTGCTGAGCTGTTGGTCAAGCTGCAAACAACAGCCTGCTTAAACAGAAGCTACATCATAGTGTTTGGTGGACGCATTGCATTGTTGTTGTTGTCGTTCCTTAGAAGTTTCCAAAAGGAACATCTTAGTTGAAGTGGGATATCTGTACCATGGTATGAATGTGTTAAAAATTACACAAACACTATACAAGATGCTTGTTAGCATCATGCAGTTGACCACTGCAGGGCCTGACATGGCCAGCTTGACGTGCCATCTGAAAGGTTAGAGTTTTCTTCAGCAGCATCACAGCAACTTTGCCTGTATGGTCTTTGAGATGACAGCGTAGATGAGATCTTGCTAACTTCTCCACCAGCAGCAGTACCAGTCACCACTGTTTTCTAAATGGCTATTCATCCAGCTGAACCCAAGTTAGCCAGTACACGTCGGACTTCTTCCTCCGCTTGATGCAGCAGAGAACCTTCTTTGTGGATATGGTTTTCATGAGCTGGCTGTCCTTCTTGTCACCGAGATAACAGTGTCAAAACGACAAAGAAAACTCAAAGCACTGACCTCGACCAGCGACCTGGCCTAGTCCCATCTTTATCTACTACCGGACTTTTGAGAGAAGGGACAATGGTCCCTTCACGCCAGATCTCTGATGCCAGTACCCTTATTGCAAGAATCACACTATGTATCATTGATAAACAACAAAACACAAGCCTCGTAATCGATGACAGACAGCTGAGTAGTTGCTTGCGGCATCGGAATGGTAGAAACGCCGCGAATGAACTCGCCCAGATCTTGCCGGACCTTGAGTCGTCCGTCGCCACCAATAGACCACAACAGACAGTAGACGAGCGACCGAGAGATGTAGCGTTCCATCTGATCATGCTGCCAACCACAACACACACATACACAATCGTTTCTATCAAAACGGCCACCGCTACAGCATCTACAAGTAGATAAAGATGAAGAGACTGCTGTGTGTCTTGGCAACCAAGCTGCAGAGTCATCTATGTATTCAGTACCAACTTTTCACTTCTCACTACCATCACCATCGCCATTGAAAGGCCATGTTTCAGGCTGTGTTAGCCAGTTTTTCCCTTGGTTTCCATCTTCAACTTTGTCCAGAGGAGAACCTTCAGGTATAAGTAAGTAAGTAAGTAAGCTTCAAAAGTGCATAAAAACAACTACAGACACAATGCGGTGTGGTCATCTACAGCCTGCATATATGTAGTTTCAGTCATTTCTTAAAATGACTGTAGTTCATGTCCTGTCTCATATATGACCGCAAGGCATTTCACACACAAAGACCAGCAGCAGAGGGACTTCTGTTGCCCAAACTGTTGTGTGTGCATGGAACAACACATATCCACTCAGACGCAGACCGAAGCTAAGGGCAGCCAGGGTCGGCAAGAAAATAAATATTGGAAGCCAGATACTCTGGAGTTTGCCCGGCCAACGACTGGTGCACTAGGCATGTGAGATTGAATTCAACTCGTTGACAGAAGAGAGCCACTGCAACTTCTGCAGGACTGGAGTAATATGTTCGCATCGCTGAGTTCTAGTAACTGGACGTGTGGTGGCGTTCTGCACAGATTGTTATCTTTTGCAACCTTGGATGCGCCATAGCAGCAGCAAGTTGCAGCAGTCGAGGTGGCAGGTAATGAATGTGTGGACTAAAGTTACTGCAGCATCCGCTGTCAACTGTAGTAGCCAGAATGACACAACTTGAGGCAATGTGCTTTGCAGATCAGATGCCCTTCCTTTTTACCACCCAAAAGTGTCAAAGCGCTGAAGGACAATCTGAACAATGATCTCAACCAGGGAAAATTACCTACTGGCCAGACTCCTCAGTGAAGAAGCTCTGATCCCTTTATGCTATCTATTCAATGCCAGTACAATTTTCACATCCCACATGTAAATTTCACAGCACATGCTAGAATTAAGAAATTGTTCACCGGCCTTGCTTAACCTCACCTGCCTTCTGAAATTCAGTCGACATTTTCATTTGTTTTCAAATGTGACGACAAGAGGTAATTTAGATTTTGGTTCCACTTTAAAGTATTTTACACACATTTACTACGTTATGCAAACTAGACACAGAATTTGATCTTTGACAAAAATAGGTGTTACAATTTTAATTATTAATTATTTAGTGCAACAGATATAAATGCAGTAGACAAATCAATTATATAGTACAACAAGCAATCAGCTACAACTTTCATAAAAATCTGCAGATGAAGTTCTGCAATACTGAAGGGATTTACTGTGTAAAACAAGTACCGTAGTGCAATGTCAATCCTACGTAGTGTTGTAATGACACAACTAATGCAGTGGTTGTACAAACTGGCATTGGGAAGTCCGGATGGTTGTGGTTATAGTTGAGTATATTGCGGACAGCCTGGTTCAGCATGGAGAACAGACTGGTTAGAGCTCGCAGTTTGGTGTAGTCCATGACATGTTCTAGACTCTGTCCATGCTCCAGGCACTTTGCTACGACTGCATTTGTAGCAAAGTACGGCTGCAAAATGACTGCACATTGCCTCTGAATCTACAAACAAAGACAACACATCATCAACTGCCATGGCCAAACATTGACATGCAGAATCACAGCTTTTCAGCTCTCATTTAACTAATTCTGGAGCTGCTCCACGTTGTTAGGTCTGGTCTCCACACGGTTCAAGGTTTAATCGCAGGAGGCTCATTACAGTGCTCCTCTCCCAATAAACAATGTCAAAGGCATTGAAAATCAAAGGCAACGATCGGTTAGCCCAATCAGATATCATCCTAGGTCGAATGACTCAGCCTTCCACCATCTATGGAACGGTAAAATAAGTATCAGCTTTCGGGCTGAATAATAATAATAAATGGCGATGGTGGGTGTGGATGGCAGCATGCAATTGGAGGAGTCAAAGCCCAAGTCCGTTTGTTCACAGGACTGGGGACCACATGGTGCGGAATATGCACTCATTTATGTCAGCAACACAAATAATATCATAAGTTATTATTATTGCTATAATTATTTTATGAGAATCATGATATTAGAAAGGTTTGCCATTCTCTACAGTATAAAAGCTACGACAATCAAGAGGATCACTGGCAATATCAGCTTAATGATGTTTACTTAATGCATACACAATGGTGACTGTATGCTCAATGAAGACTGCATGCACATAAACAAAGTCCATGTCCTGTATGCAATCATGATGAAACATACATGCAGTGATGCTGGTAGATCTTCATCAGCTTCAGCTCCACGAGCCCTGGCCGTCACCGTCACGTCTTCCTCACCCTCCTCCACCGGCACGTTACGCAGGCGCTGCATGAAGTTCTCACACATCATGTCCACGGACAGCACGTCCTCACTGAACCAGACCATCCCACAGCGGCTCACCGTTGCCAGCGTCGCGTACCGCAGGTCTTGCACTTCAAACATGATGCGAACCTGTGACACGCAAGTCGCTACATATACAAGTCTGGCATCAGTTGACACTACTTTTCATTTCACAAGTGCTTTCATCGCCTTTCGTTCTAACCAGATGACTGCACCAGTCTTGTAGACAACCGTCAGAAATCACTGTCTTTGGATATTCATTACCTCCCGCACCGAAGGCGATGGAAGTTATGTTTTTGTCGGCGTCGGTATGTAAGTAGATATATAGGTAGATATATAGTTATATATGTTTGTGAACAATTTCCTGGCGCCAATTCAAGTCCAATTGTCACCAAACTTATTCAGTCACACCGTTGGCCAAAGGGAACGAGGTGATTAAATTTTGGAAGGTCAAGGTCGGTGGGGGAGGCATGTGCCCTACTGAACGCCCTTTTAGTTTACTATGTGATACATTGTTTGGACCATCCCGCATTCGCACTTGTCAGAGGATGCCAAGCCATACTTGTGTAGATTTGCAGCACAGAGGCACTGGCCATTCACACAACTAAACTCACAGTACTGACAACGTCAGCCATGACGACAGCCACCAACAACAACAACCCTAAATGTCCCACAGCTTAATAAGCAACATTCGGTTTGCCATAATTTGTTAAGGCTGCATCATCATTTATCAAAAGTTATAGACTTCCGACACAAACAGAAGACATTTCTTACAGATGGAATTTTGTCGACCACTCAGCACTGATGCAGCTAACTGTATCCACCTACCATCACTGCAACAAAAGGCAATTATGTACCATATTATAAGTGTAATATCCTAAGTTACAACAGCAAGAGACTCACGTTAGGAGGAATAGCAAGTCGCTCTCCGTTGGGAAGTGTCAGAAGTTTGTTGTCATCGAGAACTGAGTTCAAGTTCTCCACCCACTCCGGATCAACATCACCATCAAACACAATCCACTGTCGCTTTCCGATCTCTCCGCGAACGTTATCAATGATTCTGCAAAGCAGCACAAACCACTGTGACTCATCGGCAGCTCAGTATAACACTAATAAGAGCCTTAACACAGTGCATGAATCCAAGCTTGAAGACTCTACGGCCATGTGTAAAGTGGATTCCTTTCTGATGCATGGTCCAATTCCAACCAGTTTTCATACCACTTATTTTTAAATCTTTGTGTAAGCAATGGCAAAAAAATGTAAATTCTCCCCTAGTGGACATCTAACACAAAACTGTCATGGAGCCTAACAGAATTAAATCAAAGTAGTAAAACAGAAATTCGATGAAACAAATTCTAAAGTTACTATTACTATGTTATTATTATTTTTATTAATTTTAATAGTATTAATATTATCGTTGCTTCATTACAGCCCAGAATGGTTTATACCTTTCTGATGTCGGCATATGCAGGTTGTCTTTGAAAAAGGCTGTTAAACGAGTGTTGTTGCTGTTGTTATACTACTATCATTATCGTTATCACTACTACTGATCATCGGATAACAGACAGAACTGAACCAGTCCAGTGGGTGCCAGATAAACAAGGCCATTGTAGATATCAGTGGTGTGCAACTGCACCCTTAACTCTATATACTTCAGTAACCTAAGTCCCATTAACGCTAAATTAACTTCGCTTTCCTACATCCATGCATCAATATATACTCATATCTGTTTCTCCACCAATGTATACGTTACCATAGTAACAATAGCAACAGTGACGTTCGTTTAGGCAATTCTTCCCATCAATCTTCAGATTTCTCCATTCCTCTTTTAATTCAGTTTGCAAGTCATTTCAAAATAGTTAGTCGAAATTATGCCCTTTAATATTCAGAAATTGAATTCTGTCCGACTGTATGGTAAATAAGTAAATTTAAGCCAAATCAGTCCTTCGTAGCAATATTCATACTGCTACACGACCCATACAATGCATTGTCAATGGGGAAGAAAACCCCCAAAACTGCCCATTCCCCTTGGGATTTTGTCACCCCGCTGGAGCAGGACCAAGCCACGGCCATAGGCAACATGCACAAAAAATTTGCAAAGATCATGCGTGTGGTTCAGGTGATATCCTCGCAGACAGACAGACAGACAGACAGAAAGACACAGACATGTTCTGCAGGCGAAGCAACAAAACTGACAACAGAGCTACAGCTGGTATAATGTTAGTATGTGGTACAACTGACATGAGAAATCAGCCCCACAACACAACACATACTTGCGTAGAATGTGTGTGAACAGTCCATCAGTCCACTCACGGGTGTTTGGGTCCATGCTGCCATACAACGCATCCTTTGATATCGACTACAACGTGCCAATCACAACAGTCTAATGAAACAGTTCGTGTGCTAAAATTTGCTATATCTAATCGATTATGCCAGGTTATAAAAGATTTGCAGATGCAAATGTCATTGATTACCGTTCATGTGACAGTTCCAATGCCTGCAATTTATAGCTGGCTTTAATATTACATACACAATATATATTAGGCAAATCGAGGTTGCAAAATGAATGCTACATGTTTGCGCATAATTTATAGCAATTTTATATTATTTTGTGTATCAATTTGCACAGAATGTGTTTGAACAGCCCCGATAAACAACACTTAAGCAGGTTGTGTTGTTGTTTATTCAGCAACTATTACCTTCTGTTTTTGCTTGACTGGACTATACACCTGAAGTACTCCAGGTAAGGTCAACTTCCGAGGACTGTTGGAGCAAGACTTCTAACGTGGTGCTTTACCTTTATATTTCCCGATGAACAAACTTGAAGCACATGAGGAAACCATTTGTGAAATTTAAAATTATAAATTTGACACCACATTGAAAACACTAACATTTGTCCATGCAATGATTGTTACATGCCTTTGGATCAATGACGTGAGAAACACCCTCGATGCCCTCAAGGCGTTCCAGTGCCTTCAGAAGGACCCGCCATGCGGAGCTCTTGCCACTGCCGCTGGGTCCAACCATCATCAATCCATGATGAATCAGTGTTATTTGGTACAGCTGCAGAACCTAGCAGTCACATTAATTCAACAAGTGCTGTAAACTGCATCATGCCACACTGACATCAGCAATATACATCTATCTCTACCTCGCCTGTATGTAGAATTTTGACGTGGAAACACTGAGACAGTATTGGCTAACAGGAAGATACCAAAGAAGTGAACAGGGCCAAATAATAAACACCACTAGTATGTACAATCTAAATAAATTACCCCATATGGGACTGACGGTCGACTCCTACTTACTGCCAATTTCAAAGTCACGTGACACAAAAACTAGGACCAAACTCAAAAATCCGGCTCCAATACGCTTTAGGTATCGTGACCTAATTTAAGAATCCGTGGTCATGTGCCAGCAGCCAAGGGGGAGGAGATAGCCGTTAAAATGATCAAATTTCCAACTTTCAAGGGCCTGTGACCTTGACCTTGGATCGGGTCATACTGCATACCGTTATGCATCACTCAGCGACCTCTACTTACATACCACACTTCACTAAAATCAAAGAAACTTTTTGTGGACAAACGTTTGAGACCCACTTTTTTAGGTCGACTAGGAGAAGTCTACCTAAAAATACTGATAAAAATATAAATGCATATAAATATGATATATATATACATATACTGATGTGGATGTAAAAAATATATATACAAAATGTAATAAAGTTCTGGACAGCTACATACAATTACATCCCATTTCTGATCCCAAGTCTATAAACAGAAATTTGGACATGCCGCGACATGATTGGTTAATAAGATGCAGTACTCTTCAGTTCTCTGTGTTTGGTTAGATAGCATATAGCTCAGCTGCTAAGCAACGTTCCACCATCTTGTGGTGCTCACTTCTGGTAACAATCCTCTACAGGAAATCATGAGATAAGTAATTATACTGCAAATGGCAATAATGAAAGTCCTTGAAAAAACTTAAGTGATTAAGTTAACCACTGTATTAAACATTCTGTAACTGTTCCATCGTGTGCACAGTATGACAATGAAATATCTATGTCTGCCATTGTCTCTTATTTTTTGCTCTCTTGTAATGGTCCCATTCCATTAAAGTGTCAGGAAATTATTACTAATACTTTGATGATAATTCAGAAACATTTCATGAAACTTGAAATGTGTCCGGGTTATTACCAAATTATTATTACGGGCAGAGAAAAACGTATACAAACCTTCTCGACCCACTGGCCACCGATCTCATCACTGCCGACCTCGCTGTATGTCAGGAACATCTCACGACAGACCTTCGCAATCTCTTCACGGAGTCGCGTCATCTCAGCCGGCACGTACGCAACACCCGGGAACACATCACTCAGAAGACTGTTCAGCAGTGGAATATCTTCCGCAACCAGCTTCGGCACCATCGTCTCCATCACCGACTGGATCAGAATCTAAAACATATCGCATCAGACCAGCAAGATGCACATTTGCCATACTGACCATCTCCAAAACCCTTACAAAAACAACCTATTACCTAGTACAACAATTTACACTCACATGAAGCTAGCCTTTGTTCAACTGGCATTCTTTCTGGAGTTATTAAAGGCTTGACTGGGTTCCACAACAGAGAAACTCTGGCAATAACTGAAGCAGATTTTTACAGGCCGAATGTCCTTCAGTTACCCATCTAACAATGACAAAGTGGTCCATCCTTTCTACATTCACCAACAGACAGGCATCTAAGATGGAAGCACATCACATCCTTTACACTGGCTTTCTAATGGCAATATGTGCACTGAAACAGACAACAAATTAAAAAAATTAGCCCCATACGAGACTGACGGCCGACTCCTATCGGCCCTGATAAGCTTTAGATATTGTGCCCTAATTTAAGAATCCATGGTCATTTGCCAGCCCCCATTATAAATGGGGGAGGAGATAGCCGTTGAAAATAGGCAATTTTCGGACTTTCAAGGGCTCGTGACCTTGACCTTGGATCGGGTCATACTGCATACCGTCATGCATCACTCATCGATCTCTACCTACGCACCAAATTTCATTAAAATTGAAGAAACTTTTTGTCGACAGGCGAACGGACATACGGACGAGCGAATGGACATTCGAGACTCACTTAATTAGGTCGACTCGGAGGAGTGTACCTAATAAATTAGCCCTGTATCGGACTCACGGTTGACTCTTCGCAACTGACGCTTCTGCCAACTTCAAAGTCACGCGACACAAAAACTAAGACAAATATTTAAAAAATCCGGCCCGATCACATTTAGATATTGTGCCCTAGTGTAAGAATCAGTGGTCAGTTGCCAGCTCCCACTGCAAATGGCAAAGGATACAGCATTTAAAAATAAAAGGAGTTCCAACTCTGAAGGGCTCATGACCTTGTCCTTGGATTGGGTCATACTGCATTAAAATCAAAGAAACTTTTTGTGGATGGACAGACGTATGAACATTTGAGACCCACTTTATTAGGTCTACTCAGAAGAGTCTAACTAAATGAAATTATGACCCGCTTACGGTGAATAAGTCTAACGTAGAAACATGGTGTATGTGTTGTTTATGATAGAGCAACAACTGCATATCTCTGGATATCACTTTATGGAGACAAAAACTGACAACAAGGATGCAACTGTTAACAATAATTAGCAGGAATACATTGTACGTATCACAATGGATCTAAACAACAGAATTCATTCAATAATAAAAATGAAAAACATGCCGATATAAACTGAGCATACAAAAAGACATGGCTGACCTATTAACGAAATCTTAAATCGAGTAAGCAACTAGGCCTGCAACGCAGAACAGTGGGTCACGTACCTCCTGCTCCGGCAGCTGTTCTGCAATAGCAGCCTCCTCCAGCTGTTCATTCCTCTCCACTAGACCTTGTTTCACTCGCTGGATGCGATCTCGCTTCACGTTTCCTGCACTGATCAGGACACTCTTCAACGCTCGCAGACCAAAGTCATAGTGAGACTGCGGTGACAACTGCTCTTCACACAGCCTGCAATCACATCAGTTCACACGGTGTAATGAACTTCGCATCCTCCCACGTTCACTGTATTTTGGCACATCAAACAACGTAACAAATCAGAAATAAATGTTCCAATCCATCCCTTTCTACTGACATCTGCAACAAAAGCCATATGTACATCATTCAAAAAGAAACTACAAATTTTGTACTCTGCTTTTTGTCTGACAACGACTGCAACACGGCGATGATACAACATACCTCTCCTCTTACTTGTGGGAGGTGCACTAGAAAATCTTGATTACAATCAAAAGCAAACGCAACATTACAAGTGGTTTCTACTTTAAAAACCTGTAGCTTTCTGTCCATACTATAAACATATACAGTCACGAAATGGGAAGCGGATTTATAAATATACGAACGTGAAGAATGGTACAATCTTGCTGGCAAGTTTCTCGGCCGTTCTGAAGCCCTGTGAGTAAAGCATGACTTGAGCAATCAGCTGGCGATCAGGTGATGTCATTGCAAGGCTACGGAACAACTTCTTGAGGTTGTCGGGCAGGTTGGAACGGCCGGCATAGCCAGGGTTCATAGTGATGAAAATAGCCATGTCTGGATTCACTCGGACTTGTTTTCCAACCAGCTCAACAGCAATCACCGAAGCTACAACATAAGGCAAACGAAGATGCATCACACGCCTACACTCGAGTAGCTTGATGACAGACATTTTGTCCAAAATCAGTTTCATATCACATTTGATTAATCAGACTCAGATTTACAAAGCTCCGTTACCTCTGATGGACAGCATAACATGCAATGTCAGTTGAAAGGTCAAGGAAATGTCACAACTTGACGGGCCACAAATCACTTCACATTAGTGGTCTGTAATAACCAGGGCCCACAGTTTTCCGCGGCAAATTTTGCCAAATTCCGCGGCGCCGTTTGCCAAATTCCGCGGATCACCGCGGCAAATTCTTGGAAATCTGCGGCTCACCGCGGCCGCCCATGTCAATCGCTTGAACCGCTGCGGAGATATGGTCGTTTTTCGACTTTAGCGGACGTCCGCCATCCTGGGTTTTTAAAAGTTTGAAATTTTACCTACCGGTCTGCTAAGTAAGGCCAATACGCGTC
>Ga0209780_1000389_pt1 | contig 22766 bp, 11 predicted proteins | sample WorMetexBAHAMAS2_FD_187384 | JGI IMG/M metagenome (GOLD analysis project Ga0209780, IMG submission 187384) | Marine gutless worms symbiont microbial communities from Max Planck institute for Marine Microbiology, Germany - Inanidrilus exumae... | ecosystem: Host-associated > Annelida > Digestive...
CAGTTTCACTTCATAGCAAAAGCCACCACTTTAAAACAATAAATATCAAAATTTTATCTGCAGATTCTAAGCACAGAAGCTAGCTTTTAAATTTATGACAGGCCACTGACTGATGCAATGTGTGATAAACAAGCATATAAAATTTTGATAGGTGCCATTTTAAACTGGTGGCCTTTACAATGACGAGAAAGTTTGAATAACAGAGATGCTCTATATGTAAGAAATTAAGCGCTGTAACACGTTACTTGGAACACATGAATTTGCAACAACTTTACTCTTCTTTGCACTTCTTTCCTGCTAAATGTCGACATCGACATGACTTGAACCAAAACAATGACAACGTATTAAAATTAGCACTAAAAAAGTCAGAAGTAGCAGCATTAATAAAACATGAGCAATCGTAAACAAACATAGCTACACGTTATCAATAAAAACACTCTAATATCTCGAACCTTAACGCTAGCAACATATGTGTGAATGTACCAGTATCTCACTGGGCGACTTTATCTTTTGCTTAAGTTATAAACTCAGTTTTAGACAAAGCACAAACTAGACCCAAAAATCCGGTTTTAAACCAATGCTCAGATTAACTTTGGTTTTAGACCGAGTTTAAATCCATGTTTGAAACCCAGTTTTAGACCAAAGTTTTTAAGACTCATCAGCTGTTAACTGGCACCTGTGACTACAAATATGCAGCAGACATTTGCAATTTCTTCTTTTTACTTGATCGTAAACATTACACCAAGTAAACTAAGGCACAAATGTGAATAAAACATGACATTCATTCAGCAATTAAATAAACCGCCCGTTACTGCTATCATAAATACAAACATGACAGCCACCACCGCAAAGTGACAAAGCAAAGTCACTTCAGTTTAAAACTGACGTTAGGTCTTAAAATCGAACTGCACTGTCACTTTACGTCTGCATAATAACTAGGTTTCAAACAGAGTTTTAGTGTTAAACCGAGTTTAAAACAAGTGATAGATATAGTTGTCCACTGCCTTTTTTCAGGTTTACTCAGTGAGCAGATGGGAAAGCACAGGCGATTATGGTTTGGTCTACCAAAAAACATCTGCCATGACTAATCTAGGTGCACAGGTCAAGGTCAACTCAGCCTTGCATCCCTCCGGGATCGCTAAATCAAGTACCTGCTTCGGCTGGGGTAAAGGCAGCATTCTCACCTCTGTCGGGTGGCAGGTAACACTGTGTGATCCCATATGACACGTGAGTTTCCTGTAGCGGTGAAGAGCTAAGTTGATGCTAAACTGCTATACACTGTTTACTTTTTTTACTTTACAGTGAAATCCTAATCATACATAACTTTTGTTATGGTAGTCTTTGAGACGGATGAGTGGTATGACATAAGAGGTATATCATTCCTGATGTCAATAAATTTTAAACAATTACTGACAAAAATGAAAAAAAAATCATAATGAGACACTCTTTAGGACCAATATTACATAATACTGATCCAAGCTTCTTTCAACAACAAAGCACAAAGAACATGTCATTTCTACATAAATAATTCACATAATGCAAAACTTTTCTCCACCAGAGGACAACTTCACATAGAAATATGCACCAATTAAGTAAGTAAGTAAGTAAGTACACAATTTGTATAGTGCCAAAGTCAATAAAGAAATATGGCGCAATACGTTTGCAACACAGCACTGAAAAGTGAAAATTAATACTACGATAACATGAAAGGATGACAATGTCCTTAACCCCTTTACCGGGTATCCCGAGTCATCTCGTCCAACTCAAATCCACTACACACCAGGTACCCCCAAGTTAACTTGTCCGCGCCGACTTGTTGCACTACGTCGCTCGGTACCCCGAGATAATTTGTCCTAATGCTGTGAAGCCGTTTCCAGGTAAGTGTTACATATATTACACATGTGTGAAAAAATTTTTAAAAGCTTATTATCCAGTAAAGGGGTTAATACTGAATGTGCATGAGACAGCTCTCAACACTAAAAAAATTACTGCAAATTAAAAAATATATACCATGCTCAAAACCAGACCACTGCTATATTGTGAAATATCTCTAACATGTTGGCTAAGTGGTGTTCAATTTCCTATCCTCGAATCCTTCAGCCACTCTTAGCTCCAGTATTTTTGCCATTCCCTAGTTTCTGTTTGCTCTTTCTGACATGTCATTTCACTAAACCTGTGTATACTGCAGTGTCTTATATGTGGTAGTATAAACTGCCACATCTGAATCTGAATATCTTGTACAGAAACTTCTTTTGGTGTCAGTTACAACTTCAGTCTACCAATATCACTACCATGGGAAAATCAGAGCTAATAATATTCATAAAAAACACCTTTCTACTCAAGGGCGCAATCATGCACAGTTGCAAAGTTGGAATTTGGACATCTCGGAGAACTGCAGCCACTGTAACTAGATGACCTTTCTAGCACAACTAACAACTCATAGAAGTCTAAACGCACATCTAACCAAGCTGAGAATCGATGCCTAATTACCAATCATGTGATGGCCAGCTAATGCAATTGGCAGGCTGTGCAAGTAAGTCTGGATGATAACTTTCAAGTTAGATATTCGGCATAACGGTTTACCTTGACATCGTCTAGGTCAAATTCATAGTTCGAGGTCACAGGATAAACACAAGTTCCTTTTTTGGCTAAAAGCAAAACTGGAAAAACCAGTTCCGGCACTGCAGAGGGAAAGCAGACTTGAACTGGAAACTGTAAATAAGTAAAACCAGCCATAAAGCGGTCAATGTGACACTGAATGAGCACTTTTCTAGTTTGTTATACACTCCTGGCACCTGACAGAGTTAACAATGTTGACCAAAGATTATAAAATTAGAAACTGAGCAATAAAATTGAGCACTCCGATGAGGACAATTGCTACATGGACACAGATAACGGGAACAGTCAGTGTTGCTTGTTGGCGATGAATCATCATATAGACAACTGACGGAAGCATAAACGTGTACACCAGGCCACATAGTGCACCGGAAAATCTGCAACCACACACTCCAGCTGCTGTGTAATACGTTACTGCAATTACAAGTGGTGCTGAGATGTTTAACAGTACTACACTAGCACTGGTTGGTTGCGTGGCTCAGTGGTAGAACGTCGGTCTTTGGCCGGCGTACTTTCTCTGTCCTGCGCTCGACCTGTAGTTGACGGGTGACCACTTATGTGGGTAAACCGTCCGCTATGGGTCAAACAACCAGACCAACTCAGCGTTTCATCCCTTCGGGGTCGATAGATGAGTAGTAAGCTGCAATTAGATGTCTCTTACCTCAGTTAGAGGTGGCGCCATCTGGTGAATGCTTACGAAGGAAAGGCAGGCATGGTGTATTTGCAGGTAATACTGTGTGATCCATGCCTGAGCTTTGAGATATACATAGTATATAAAAGGCGCTATATAAATACTCTTCCTCTCTTTTTCCTTTATATCAGCAACTGCAGCAACAAAATTGCAGACACCGACGGGAATCGCATGGGTAGGGTTTGCGTTACTGTTTGTCTGTTTTTCCAGACGACATCTCAAGACGATGCAGCTAGGATCACCAAAAATGACAAATGTTCCACGATGAGTCCTCGAAGCCCACTTAGTTTGTGTCAAAAGGTCAAAGGTCACAAAATCTGCGTCGGTCTTCAGACACAATGCAATATTACTGCTGCTGCGTACGTGAGCCACGTTGGGTTTTCCCCGGCTGTACTGCATAATATGGCAGGGACTGTTGCCATCTGTTGCTATGCAAACACCGCCGGCAGTGGCAGGTAAAATATGTGTGGCTTTTCAATGTACTAATCATCACAACGATGGAAAAAGGCAGTCGTTCTTGAGATTTTCATGAAACAAAGATCATTAAGTTTCAGCTTTCAGTCTACGTGTCATGAGTTGTATTTCTTATCTGTAGACTCGCTGTAGCATTATATGACTCTTAGCTTTTACAATGCAGGGAATAGGGATGCGCAAATTGCTTAATTTTGAAACCGTTTAAACTAACGTTTAACGTTAAAGCCGACAGCCCTGGCACGCGTTACGGCCGTCTGCTTGCCCGAGCTCGTGCGATTTTGGCTCATCCATCTTTAATTGCCAACTGGATTACTAAATATTATATACGCCACTAACGCATGAAAAGCTTCCAAAGAACAGAACCGTGCCACCCTTGGGACCTGTGCACTTTCTGTTGCCGAACCGATACTCTGAAATTTATTGCCTGATCATTTGAGGGATCCAGCTGTCGACTCTGAACAATTTAGGCGGGACCTAAAAACGTAACTGTTTGCTGGACATTCATAGCATTAGCCCATTAGAGGTGTTCACGTAATTGCGCTTTACAAATCGACATCTACTTATTTACTTACTTTACTTACTTACTTAAAATAAAGTTAGTTATAAACTAAGCAATATCAATATGTATTGTACACTGCAAAGACAATGACGAACGTAAAGTTATATGCAGACAAATGTAATAATAATACCTAATGATAGTTCCAATTTTAGGCAGAAATATTGCCATCATCACACAGATGGCAATGATGCAGCAGTTAAGAATCACAACATGCTTGAGGCTAAAACAAACAACAATAGTCACAGCATCTATTAAAGCAAAGTACCCTCCGCTGCTTTCAGCTGGACCTCACTACTGTCCAGTCCTGGTAAGGAACATTAGGTCAACAAACACTCTACGTTACAAAAGTATGGATTTTTACCCACACAATGCTTTGCTGGTGTGGTACATACCGTGGCCCTGTGTCTGTTTGTCCATCACAAGCCGGTGTTGTACCAAAGTGGCTAAATGTAAGATCACAAAAAGAATGTCGCATAATAGCCCAAAAGATCTCCACAAAATTCTGATGGGACACTCACAATGGGGGTGCCAAATGCAAGTTGGGGTAGGTAAAAATTGCAGTTTTTGACTGGTTGAGAAGTTTCCATATCAGGTGCTTTACCGCAGAAAATTTGTGTCCATCTGCCACAATAGTTCGCTGGCAGAGGAATATGCGGTGTCATCAACAATGCTGATCATTGACGATGTTTGTTTACAACAAGTGTGGCTCAATACAGTGTTACATGTAAAACAGTTACTTTACAAATACTGCATTAGCAGCATGAACAATGTTCATATGAACTGATAACTGTTGACAGTTTTGGCTCTTATATTTCCTCTGTTTTTGTGTGCCTGCGAGCCTCCAAAGTGTATAGAGTAAAACATCACATAATGCCTACTTACTTACTTACTTACTTTCTTTCTCTGTTTTACATGCACAGTCGTTCGAAAGGCCATTTCTGTGTTTACTTACTTTAACTCCTGGGAATGGTCTCATAAACTTTCGCTCCCTAAGTTAATTATAACTGCATTTGACAGATGGCTAACAGCCATCACTGTTTTGCAACATTCAACGTTGTATCTGTTTTCACAATGTGCACCATTGTCTGCAGTATTGTTCTTTTAGGGATTATTGTTAATATAACACAATGCACTTTATTCAGTAATCACTAACCACTTCTTCGTCATTATTTCTGACAATTTTAATGTCAAAATGGTACACTTTTATAATATTTCACAACTGAATATAATAAAACATGTGGTAATGAGCACGAAATATTTTTGCTTTTTAACCAGATGGCCATGGTGTAACTGTCTCCAAATTAGGTGAAACGTGAGGCTTGGTTTCACTGTGCACCGTTCTATGGTGCGAAAGTTCCTAGGATGAACATTATTATTATTATTATTATTATTAGAACGTAGAGATTAACATGGCATGAGCAAAAGTGCTTCTAGGACACGGTACACAATTAAGCTATAGCTATATTCCATGGAGTAAGGTGTCCCTGAGTGAAAGTTCTCATCAGCGAAAATTCTCTGTCTGGAACTGAAAGTGCATAGAAGCAAAAAGTCAATAGTTCACCCGGAACTCGTCTAAATTCCATTTAATATACTCACTAATACGAATTGAATACTTACTTAATACACTTTTCTATAGATAATAATGACTATATAATACGGCATTCTACTGACCCAGGATACAAGGTTCCAAACACGACAGAAAAGACCTGAATCCGGAAAATGAACAACAGCAACGGAAAAACGGTCGCCAACTGGAAAAAGAGAAAGATTCGTGCAACGAACGCCATAACGTCACTGCTCCTGAAGTTGTTAAGCAGGTTCTGAGATATAATCAAACACAGACAATCAGACTATAACATAACAAGTACGTCCGTCTTCGGGGACTGACGTATATCCACATATGCCAATGATACATCCACATGCTGCACGATTTCACGAACGACGCGTGACGTTTACTTCGGTGGATCTCTACGTTAATGTTTAACGCTGCCGATTTTGGGCTTCTGGAGGAGCAAAGTTCACAAAAATGTGCGATTCCCTGCCTTGGACAACGAGAAACCGCCGAGAAAAATTTGATGCCGCTAGCAACAGGCACTGTCATCATAGGTTGCCCCTAAAGAAAAGAGCAACTGGCTAAATGAAACTCACCTAAAAATATCCAATAAACTAGAATGTGTGCATGCGTGCCGGCAATAATTGAATAGTTGCTGTAAAAAATTGCTGGTTACAAAAAATAAGTAAACAAAAACAAGAAAATATCACATATCTTACATCTTCTATGCAGTTCTTCTGTAGTGGAAAACAAGAATAAAAAACTACTGCGACAAAAATGTACGTGAAAGCGACACAGACGTACGCGATGGTCAAATCTCGACCCTAACAGTAAACAAACAAAAATGCAAGTGTAAATGTCCAGCTAGGACACTTTAAAATCAAATGCAGTATAATATGGTACACCAGTTTCATACAATGGTGTGGTTGCAAAAGAAACAAACAATTCAGAGATAATGTTTAGCTAGTATGTAAAATAGACAACAGTTTGACAACATATGCCATAATGTACCATAATAATGTCCAGACCTTTTCATACCATAAACAACACAATATAAGTAGAAGGACCACGAAAGAAACTTGTGTGCAAATAAAACATGTCAAAGGATTAATACACCACAGAATAATATACAGTGTCGAAATTAAAACAAAAAGCTGAAATAAACTAGACATGTTGGTGGTTGCAACATATTGGCCACCGAATGGTGGGTCAATGATGGAACGAATCTCAGCCGTTTTTGGGTCAAGGTAACGGAAAGTAGGTCAACGTTTAGGGGACAAATTGTAGATTGACACTAGCATTTTTGTTCGTCGATGTAACGTTTCGTTCTGGAGATATGCAGTGTTGAGTGAGGAAGCTGCGAAAAAAATGGTCCAAAATTTTATTTTTCTGCGCCACAAATTTTGGGGGAGGGCCGCCCCAATAATTTTTGACGGCACTTGACACCACTTCCAACCTACTGGCCAAGTTTGGTTGAGATCCCATGGCTGGTCTTTTATCCATGACAAATTTACAAAACCTACAAATTAAGAGACAAGCAGCTCACAACGAAGTGCTATAAAAATGACGCTTACTTTACTTCACTTTTACTTACTTCAATTTCACCCACATGCTATTCCTACTGTGAGACTTTTTTGACAGCATGGTAGCAACTGTGGCTGTTGAATGTCCAATTCGTATTTAGTTTAACTGTGAACAGTGGGTCAAATGGTACACTCGTATGCAGTCGAATAGTGCACTCAAACCAACTATGAATAGTTGAGTCTTGTGCCACTAGATGCATAACAATGAAGGGTTATCAAAACCGATATTTCCTCTTCTGCCAGTTATTTTCAATTCTGTGACTCGATTTAAATATTTGATTATTATCCACGTACTAGACAACGCTGATTGAATTACACAGTAACTGCGTTTGTGTTCTAGTTGGTCTTTTTTGCATATATTTCTACTGGTATTTAGCCGAACACTATTCATATTTGGTGGAGTAACTTGCTAACCTACACAAGTACAGCCCCAGCAGCAACTTTTGTCAGTGCAGAAAATGTCCACTAAACTTCTCGATCGTTTCAGTTGTTTTTGCAGGCTCACCTGTGTGCCTGACAGACAGACACACAGACCACGCTACTTGCAACATCTGTATCAACAGGCCATATCTATGCAATGCATGTGATGCGGCCTAAAATACGTTTCTCTACGACTTTCTAACGGAAAATCAGTACTCACATTATTTTCCGGGTTTCGCTGGTTACGCACAATGGATATGACTGCATTGTGAATAAAATAAGCAAGTGACAGTATGCCCGTAAGTGCCGGAAATGTCCACTGAAATTCTGTAATTTTGCATAAAAACTTTATGTTAATATTTATTACAGCAGCAATACCGTATAGACTAACCGCACAAATTCCATCAACATGCAAATATTTGTCATCAAAAAACTCACTAATTAACTGCATAGGCCATTGAAGCACACATCACTAGAACCGTGCGACCGTGACGGTTTTCGTAACCATGTGACATTGACCTTTGACCTTTTGACCTCTAGGTCAATGCATGCCAAGCAAATGCTATAGAGTATATGTGTACCAAGTTTGGTGTTGATAGCTCAAGTCGTTTTCCTGTTAGAGCGTGACAAACAAACAGATAGACAGACAGACAGACGCGAGTAAACGCCCTACCAACGCCGGCGGCTATGCAGGTGTGTGTTATAATATCAATGATACTTGCAGCTTAACATACAGATGCAGCACATCTAGACCACATGATTTAACAGTACGGTTGCGCTGTTATGATACACACTATTACAATGTGGATTTGGATACAATGTGGATTTGACATGGACCCAACGTTTGTTTATTGTGACTCAGTGACTGAGTCGATGTGAATGAATACCAGGCAGATCAGTTGAACTGGTTGTAAAACTGACACAATTCCCTCAGCTCTGCCATTCCCACTGTCTCCATCATCCTCCCAAGATCCACGGCTGGCTGACTCTGCAGTCATTTTTGTGTCCCGTCATAAACAAATGAATGCTACAACTGATCACAAAATGAGTGACACAATACCTGGAACACTATATGTGGTATCGGTGGATGAGAAATTCATGTGAATGCCCCACACGCCAGCTTTAGTGGAAATAAACACCAGAATGTAGACCACAGACAGCACGCCTGGAAACAAGTACATCACCACACAAATGCAACTCAAAACAGGTGACATAAAGCCTGCAACAGCTCACTGGACACTGTTATAGCCCGAAATGTTAAGTTAACAATAAACAGTTATCACTACATGACTCTTTCCCACACACTTCCCTTATCCTTCCCTGACAATCGGTCAATTCTCTGACATTTCCAGGTTTTCCAGCCAAGTGGTCTCCCTGTGTAACTGTACCGGAGGTTCTCATCTAGTACTTGCAGACCACCATGATGCAGACCACCCACGTTCAGGCGACAGTGGCTATTCTGTCATTTCCCCCAAAGTTCAACATTCTTATGTGCTAATTTGTGACATCGAATTTGATGTGTCAACTTGATTTTCAAGACAGCTGAAGGATGGCTTAAAATATCATAAGCTTTTGTATGAATACATCTCACTTGGCACAAGTTATCAAATTTACCACTAAACATACAAGACTGCTATAAGACCATTCAAACTTGTGGATGGCAAGTAGTAATAATAATAATAATCAAAGATCTTAAAATCTGACTTAAACTCTACATCCTGATTCGTGAGTCTTATTTGAAATCATTTTGCTTTAAGGGAGAAACTGTGATTTTGACATCACTGTCAACCGAATTTACTTCATTCTTCGGGTACTAGCATAGGAGAGATGAGATAAAGGATCAACATGTCTTTCTTCAAGGGTCCGTCAGCAGATGCCAACCAGGCAAGAATCAGCAACTGACATCATTCTTTCTTCATCCACCTCTGGGCCCCTAAAACAAGGGATATTGCTCCCTTTAAGCTGGCTTCTTAAGTTGCTAGGCATATTTCCTTCATGTCAAATGCATGTCGTTCGTTCACTCGTTCTTTGCAAGCAGGGGTTCAGCCTACTCTGGACCACAGCGCTGAGACCTTTTGAATCGGTCCAATGTGCCAGCCCAGGGAGAGGAGGGGAGTTGATAGGTGTGTGTGGTGTGAGCGCTGTATAGGGTGAAGGAGGGAAAGTAGGCTTGAGCAGCTGGTCAGGTATTTCTAAACACTCCCCTCTAGGCATGGCCTACTGTCTGACTAAGCCCGGACTGGCACTTGTTCAGCGACAGCCCCACCGGTCCACAGTTCAGCACCTGGCCCGGACTGGCACTTATTCAGTGCCAGCCCCACTGGTCTGCCGTTCAGTGCCCGGCCACCTGATTGACAGTTCTGCAGCGTCAGCCAGGAGACTTAGTCACATCTATCTGCTTTGGCTCTCACATCAGCGCGGCTGATACCTTGACGCTGCTAATCAAGGCTTCAGCAATGGTTACAGTTTATAGAGGACAACGTCGAACCCTCTTACCTGCCTGGGATTAACTCCCTGTTCATCATGTGCATAGGAATTATTAGAAATAATCCTTTGGTAGGCGGATGTGCCAGGGCCGAGTCAAACCCTGGCCACTGAGTGCGTCACACTCTACTGCACATGGAGGCCGAGTGTCAAATGCATGTCACACAGTACAAAAAAGCGGCATTTTGGGGATCGGTAATGCAACGAACCATTCACTGAACCCACCGAGTGCGTTAAGCTTGGTGAAGAATGTCGGCGACTTGAAGTTAATGAGCGGAAACAGAACAACAATCAATAACAAAGGAACTGTGAGGTACTGCTGCCACACGCGGCCAAACATGGAACTGTCGACAGTCGACGTATTTGCGTCGGGCAGAAAGCACTGCACTGCAATGTATACACACACAACATCACGTAATGGCTAGGTATGTGACAGTGCCAAAGTAGCTAAGAGATTAACCGAATAAGCCAACACAAAAAATATCATGTGTAGGGGGCCAGACTAGTAACAGTTGCTGGCATCTGTCGCCGTCGTCTGTAACACTCCATGGCGCAACGTAACTCACCAGGGGGCAGCACACGGCGGGCCAGTAGTGTTACGTCCCGTCAGGGCGACACCTTGCTCCTGGCCCGCCTACACATGGTGTAGGGGGCCAGACTAGTAACGGTGGTTGGTGTCTGTCATCGTCATCCTCTGTCGGCGTCTGTCTATAATGCTGCCATCAGGCGGGCGGGCAAGCCGGTCGGCACGTGGGCGGGCCGCCAGCTCTTGGGCGGCCGACACTGCACGGCGGGCCAGTACGGTAACGTCCCGTTAGGGCGACACCTTGTTTAATAAAGTGATGGAGGTGACAATTCATTGTAAATGATGCCACGCAGGAGCAGGCTAAAAACTATCATTTAGGCATAACTTGTTCTACAAATCCTGTCCACCACAGACCATTGGTTTCCTTTCCCCAGGACTGCCTTCACAGACTAGCACTTGAACTACCAGTGCTAATCCTCCTTTCAAACGGCCGTTTTTCAGCTGGCTCCTTTTCTTCGTTCACTTGTTCTGGAAGACAACCTTTAAGGATAACTGGCATGGAATGAAAGTGGAATGTCCTTCCGGTTCAACCGACCAACAGCGTCAAAGCACTGGACAGAAAATAAAGCACTGACCCCAACCAGCGGTCTCGCCTTGTCCGTTATTCATCCACCGCCGGACTCCTGATGGAAGTGGCGCTGCTCCCTTTACTTAAGCTCTTTGATACCAGTATCACTACTGATCATTAGGCCGCATCGCCTGCACTCAGTGCATAGATGTAGCCTATTGCTACAGATGTCACACGTAGCATGGTCTGTGTGTCTGTGTGTAGGGAACACGGGTGAGCTGTGCAGAAATGGCTGAACCGATCGTGATGCCGTTTGGGAGGCTAACTAACGTGGGTCCAAGAAACCATGTATTAGGTGGGAGTCCGGATCCCCAAACAGGCAGGGGAACTTTTGAGGGAGGAAGTGTTGTAGCACTGCAACATACCTACCCATGAGTCCATCGCGGGTGTACATGCCTGCTCAGCGGACACAGCAAACGAATGCATTTGATGCCACGAGAGGTGACAAAAAAGGTGTCAACGTGGTCTCTTGCCGAATTAATTTGGACACTTACTTTAATTTTTAGTTCTTCTTGCTATTTTCTGCTATTGTTCCATGACAAGCAAGCAGCTACAGGCAGCACAGTCAAATATCATACCGACCAATCATAGCGCAGGGCGCATAGCTCAAAGGCGTTGGGAAATAGCAGTATATTTTTAGCACATTTATTCACTCATTCACCAGATGGCAAGACATAACACAAACAAGTAGTACCACTAAGCAATCAAACTGAACTGACCCTAACCGTAGCACTAACCCTAACCGACACAGTAAGCCTAAATCACCTTTTCAGTGTAATTATACATTCGGAAAAAGAAATTACCATGGAATGAGTAATTGTTGATGCCAGCCATATCAGTTCTATTGCCATCTTTTGTTGCATCTTCTGTTACTTTGTCTAAACATGTAGATGCTGTATTTTAACCACGGTGACACTTATCAGACTGCACAAATTACCTGACATTTCTAGTCACTTACACTCTAAATCTAGCACAACGAAAGCAAGCATGCATCCGTAACAAAATATACTGTAACAGAAAAATATAAACACAAGAACTACAGCCAGATTAGGTCGCCTCTTACGACCTCCAGCCTGGAAATGGACCAGGCCTATTGTTAAGGTAGTAAATAAGTAAAGATGTAAGTAAATAAGTAAGGAACTAAGTAACTAAACAATTTACATAATACCAGAATCAAAAAATGAATCAGGGCCCATTACCGCCTCGGAGCTCGTACGCAGAAATCAAGATAATGGCTACGTGACATTTAACTGAGCATCTATAATGACTAGACAAACATCAGTCCATCTAAACACCAGTTTAGTCTAAATACTGAAGTCAAATTAATACAGTTTTCAGGCACCATGCAGTTCATACAGTTCTCTGACCTCTCCCCGACTTTTCCTTAACATATCAGCAAATCTTTTCTTTTCCATGACATATCTCTAATTTCCTGTATTTAATTCCGAATTTGCTGTGCACAACAGACTAGTGGAGTCGCCGTGATAAACAACTTCTGTCACAATTTTCAATCAGTGAAAGAGTAAAATGGACGACGACGACGATATAATTGCAATGAGAATTAATAGCACAATATACAACAAACTAGACCAAAGCTATGTGTATTCTACAGAAAGCTGTTAGACTTTCAATGACCATTCTCGCAAAGGCACACAAGGATGGGCAATGTATCAAGTTACAGCAGTATAGTGATGTAGTTGGTACTTTTTATTTTTCAGCTCCATGAGTTAACTTTTGTTTCAGTACTTGTATGTCATAGAAATGCAGCTTCTACTTAAATTATGGTAAACAATTCGTGGTACGTGCCTCCTTTGGTATAATCTATATAAGCTTTGAATTCACGATCAAAATGGAAACACACCATGTATGAAAGTAACCATGTGATACAAGAAGTTGGACATAAGGACCCAGTAGACAACGGTTCCACCAAGCAGTGCAATCAGCGAAAATACCACGCTGAGAATTTCTGCCCAGCGACCGAGATAATGTCGACATACGTCAGAAAAATCAATGTTTTCGTTATTCTCAATATCTGCCACATAACAGCCACAATGTTGTCAAATGTATACGGACTACATTTATACGCACTAAACAAAAAGATGCCTTGAGGGATCCGGCATGCATGCAAGTAGGGCTTTCTCGGAATACAGAAACCATTACTGCCCTTCCCAATGGTACCAATGACTCAAGTATGTCTCAACAGGAATCAAACTTTGGCCATATGTGTAGAGTAAACAAGAATCAAAAAACACAAACATGGTGTGTTGGCGTTGCTTTGCTATAAACTGAGATCTAGAAATAAAACCACAGAAAATAAAGTAAGAATAACACTATAGCGTAAACTGGTGCACTGCATCACGGTGCAAGTAGAACACCGGAATGACAATGTAAAGGCTCCTTCACACTTAACACAGTGTTAAATTGAAAAGCTCACTGTTTGGTTACAACAACAAACTAAAACAAATAAACAATTCTCAATGTATGTTTGCTAGCACAGACCTTGACAACTGACAATTAAAACTTAATCAACATTTCAGCGAAATATTAATTATTAAAACTACCGATGGTGAGCTGACTCTAACTGTTATTCAAAGTTCAAACTACAGTTTAAAATCACAAACATTACAAACAACTAATTAGAAAATATAAAATGAAGAAACAAAAAATATACATTACTTTTCACATTCAAATGTACATTATTGTTCTAAACAAGAACTATTGTAGAAGGTCAGAAAATGGATTCAAGCTCACTGCAAGATTTGGTTGACGTCATGATACGATAAGCGGTGTACAGCATCAAACCTGCCATGGTAACCATTAGTGTGAGGCCACATCCAAAACCAGCCTGTCATAAAAACAGTTGAAAAGCCACAACAATACAATCAATACAGCGCAGTTTTCAATGGAATTTTCTTGACACATTCCACGGGTGAGTTTGTAAAATTCTGTGGCTTTTGCCGGAAAATCGTCAAAATTCTGTGGCTCACTGTTGTCTGCCCGTTCACAACTAATTTGTGCTGCTTGCTGTTCATATATTAATAGCAGGGTTTTGGCGACTGAGTGCCCAAACGACTATGCGACTGTTCGGACGTGGATAATCTGGATGCAAGGCCAGCATCGAAATTCCTGCCCAACGGCGTCTACAGACTAGCCCAAAAATAGCCCAACTTATTGTGTCCTCTGAATTCACTGTAATTTGACTCTGCTGCCTATCTCAGCACTTGCTGAGCTCTTGTACTTTCAGCTATTTAGACTAATTAAAATAAAACTCTGCTTAAAATATAAAAACAAGATGATTTTCTTTACAAAACAGTAATAATAATAATATAATAATAACCAGGATGATATTTATGGTGCTGTCATCATGGCAAAGCCATTGCGAGAGTTCACCCGGTTCATTTAATGAATGCAGACTCAGCGCCAAGGTGGCCGCCAACCCCCAGACCAAGCCAACTGACTTGGACTGTGAGTCCGCCGAAAGGCAGCTACCGTCCACATCCACCATCGCCATTTTATTATTACTCAGCCCGAGAGCTGATACTCATTTTACCGTCCCGCGGAGGGTGGAAGGCTGAGTCAACAGTGTGATGAATAAGAATGATGTGCACTGAATAATGACGATTGAAGTCTGAAAGATACAGTTAAAAGACGTAACACTGTTAGTCTGCATCGAAAGGTTTTAAGTGAACAGCTATCAAATACGTTCAGAGGACACTTTAGGTCTATAAAACAAATAGACATTAAACTAGACTCCAGTCTAATCAGTCACTGTTTGTTAGCGGACATATCTAATCTCATTTATTAGTCTGACTGATTAACAGAAAAGTGATCCCTAACACTTTCAATGAACAGGTTCTGATGCAACGAAGAGGATTGAAAAACGACAGCTTGACATGGCACTGAGACTACTGGAAGGGAGGTGTAATTAAATTTTCAGCATCACTGTCACCTTTGATGGCCTGTCTGCACATGTGCACCAGTATGTGACAACATCAATCAATCACTGGGCATTTTATCAAATTCTGCAGAATTCCACAGAAACATGAAAATTCCATTGTAAAGGCAAGTTCTGTGGCTCAGCTAAAAAAATTCTGCATTCCACGAATAACTATGGGCCCTAACAATCACAAACAAACTGTAAACAAATCATTAGTTATGGCGATAAAATGGGAGAAGATAATAAGTAAGTAAAGCACAGTAAAGCAAATGAGACATTTCAATTTGTACAGTGCCTTCTAATGAGTGTGATACTCAGCTTTAAAGCGCTCAGATATGTACATGTTAACGAGGGATAACACAGTTTTACCTGCCACCCACATGTTTATCCACGAATGGAATGAATCATCCTGCCTTTACTCCAAAGCCACAGAGCATCACCACACTTTGACCGGTACTCATTTCCCATCCCACAGAGGGTAGAAGGCTGAGTTGGCCTGGAAACAACCGATTCATCTCGGTATAGTCTAAATCTATTTGAAAACTTTACGCATGATTCACATACCCTTTCAAAAGCCCATGGCATGCTAAGTATTGCTGTTCCCATCATTGTGTTCCAGATAGAAAATCTATACAAAACAAATATCACTATGTAAACAACGACACAACGACCTTTGCCAGTCTGGCTTGACCGGACTACAAAAAGTTAGTCGGTTAATACAAAAACAAATGAACTCACCACCCATTTAATAACCTTTTATCCATAACAACTTTGACTCAGCTATTCCTTCATTTATCACTGCTTTTGATTCACCACTCTGCTCATCCATAACTTCCTTACTCTTTCAATTCCGGCTTAAAAACCGAACTGTTTCACAAATACTCCCCCTGTAGATTCACTTCTCCCTCCAGACTGCTTGCAATGACTATCACCAGAACCATTTTTTTCAGAGTTACTCTGTCTTTGCTTCTAGTTTCTTCATTTGCTAGATTAAGCTAACCCTTCCGTCAGCTTTTGAGCACACAATACATACCATCTCGCATTGTAACCTATCTTATATCAGAAAAAATGCACTCACTCACTTATTCACTCCTTATCTTTATGAGTATTATCATGGGTACTAACATCAAAGTCAGTCGGTTAAACAAAGCATACATAAACTACAAGCAGCAGTAGTTACTCAGTGCAAACATGCCAGGCGAAATTTCCACAAACATTTCACTCAACCACTTCACGATCAACACAAAATTCGCTTTTGTAAATGTACACAGGACGTGAGAAAAAGCTAGAAATGAACTAACATGGTAACAAGACTGCTCTGTTTTGCCGTTTCAGTTGTCAGTGGAATCACCAAATAGTACTCGGATGGCACAACATGGTTTGGCATCACCTGTTGCACAAAATTAACCAACAAAACTGTACTATATTCGATGCACCTTTAGGCGTGTGATTGTGTTTCTCAAATGTGAAAGTTATAATACGCTTTTGTTTTTCTTGAAACTCGACAGTTTCTACAAAAAACTGAAAACGTATTTAATAGTTTGAGACACCAGCGCCTAGTGACTGTTGTTTTTGGGGCTGTGCGTAAATTTTCTTACTTACTTACTTATCATTTTATGCAGAAAAGAGATACAGTCAGAGACAGCAGACTTCGCCCCCGTGCCACCACCTGGAGATCTTGACCGAACCACATTGTCTGACATCTGACTGGTGCTGCCACTTGATGAAATAGACGAAACATACAAGATGCGGGCCTATTCCTTCCATTATATGAAAATGACGTCATCCACAAAACCGGAAGTATATAATGTTTCTTATGCCAGTCAGTGTAAGACCATGCTATAATTAACATGTATAAAAATGGGTGAAATTTGGACCTGTGGTATTTAAGATATGTGAGGCGACAGACAAACAGATAGACAAACAAATATGCTGATCATAATACTTTGCATCTCTACTAAAGGTGAAGTAATCAGCAAATGTTCACAACGTATTCACATAAAATAAATCTTCAGTCATCACTGAAATCTCAATTAAATACACGCATTGTGCACGCTGCTATCTGGCACATGCAGTCCAGGCTGCAAGCGCCCCGCGCTGCAGCTAGACAAACCTTATCATTCATATCTGGATAATTCTATAGTACTACACACATTTAACAGAGTGAAAACTATGAACAGAACATGTGGACTGTAAGGTATTCAAACACTGTTTTCAGGTGGTTTTGTAGAGACAAGCATACACTCAATCATGTGCACTCTTTATAACACATTATCTTGCAAAAAAATTCAAACCAACAATTTCCACCTTACACTGTCATTGCACCTAGAATTATGCAATATAATCTACTGTGATTACAGACCAATGACGCACTGAAATATATTCTGCATATCACCACTGAGATGCAAGTAACAGCGCCAGAAAGACAATGTATAAAGCCCAAAAAACTATTCTTAATTACAATTCTACATTTCTCTGTTCAACAAGCGTGCAATCGTAGACAGCAACTACGCTCCTGGTGCCGCCACCTGGCGAATTCGACTTAAAATAACGTCGCCTTTGATTCTGGCCCACTAGCTCCACTGTGTTAAAACATGATGTCATCTACAAAACCGGAAGTACATAATGTATCACACTGTCATCAGAGGAGGACCGAGCCACTGCCACAGGTAACATGTATAGAAAATTTAGTGTAATTTGGATTCGTGCTTTTTGAGATATGCGAGTGGACAGACAGGCATACATACATGCTGATCGCAATAGGTTTCACCCTTACTGGGAAAACGGCAGTAAACAAATGATGATGATATCTCTTTATTAGACAACAAATGACAAATGCAAATGTTATAGCCTAAAATAGCTACACTAGATACAATAAAAACACAATTATTATAGGAAACAAAATAGACATCTGGGAACAAAGGAGTGCTTGCAAAGGTTATTTTGGCATACAGGGAGTGCATAGCAATGTCCTCTGGGACGTAGGCCAAAGTGCTGTTTTTTCTGGTGGAAGTAGGTGTGACAGACAATGGGAAGGGCTTTGTATACTATTAAATAATCTTCTGTCAACCAATCTCAGGTATTCTGATACATCACAAATACATGTAGAGCTACAGATCCCAAATCGACGGGCTTTCCGAAGCAAGGCATTAATCCTGTGTATTTGTTGACTATTCAGGAAGACACCCCAAGCAGACAAGGCATAAGAGATTCTACTGATAATTAAGGCAACAAATATAATGTGCAATTTATTCTCGGGCATTCCTTGGCTTCAATACAGACATGTACTAAGATAAACAAGTTAGTCCTCAAAATGCTAACTAGTCACATCACTTCTGCGATGTTATGATACCAGAGTGCTCTCATGATGTGGTGCCAGTCGACCGTAGTATCGATAACGACTCAAAATTGCTGAAAGCCCTGATGCCTGAATGTGCCGTGTTCGCTGCGGACTTGTAATTGGCTGCCTTCAAACAGTCGACACATTATTGTATTGCAATGCCAACGACTGGATGGCAAATCATAAACTATTCTTGCTAAAAATGCAATGACTAAATGGAAATGCAATTAGAACTAGAACCAATTTAAATAAATTAGCCCCGTACAGGAATGACGGTCAACTCTTTGCAACTGACGTTTCTGCCAAGTTCAAATTCATGTGACACAAAAAAGACAACTATCAAAAATCGGTCCCTGATAAAATAAGATATAATTGCGCCCTAGTTTAAGAATCTGTGGTGAGTTGCCAGCTCCAATTGTAAATGGTGGAGAAGACAGCTTTTGAAAATGTGATTTCCAACTTTGAAGGACTCTTGACCTTGACCTTGGATCAGGTCATACTGCATACCATCATGCATCACTCAAAGACCTCTACCTGCATGCCAAATTTCACTGAATCAAAGAAACTTCTCGTGTATGGATGGACGTACGGACAGACGGATATTTGAGACCAGCTTTATTAGATCGACTCTGTCGAAGATTCAACCTAAAAATGCACCGCAAGTGCTACAAATGAAAACTTAATGAAATCTCTGAAAGATTACCACACCAGATATAACAATAGAAACATGTTGGAGTTCCATCCTAAATTTACATACTAGTATGAAGTTTACAGATCTGATATTTTCATCAACATTATATTACTACTCACACCGACGGCAGTATTAAGGCAGGGTTTGTCTGTCTGTCTGTTTATCTGCATGATATCTCAAACACTGCTGCTGGATCACCACACTTGTGACACAGAAATGTTCCACCAAGAGTTCTGCAGACTCATTTATTTTGGTTTCAAAAGGTCAAAGCTGAATGTCATGAGGCACAATAAACAGTGCTGGCGTGGGTTTTTGCACTCTTGTGAGTGCTGGCTTCTTCCAGTTTACTATGCTACAAGTAGCACATTTTAACAGACATCCAAATACTGTCACTTGAAATAAAGTGTTGCTGAAGAACGACCATAATGCTTGACAACAAAAGATAAATGAAAACGACAAGTGATGTGCAGCTGGCAGAAGCAGAACAATCATGCAAATGGCAATTAAGTAAAAATTAAAAATGTATGGGCATAACTGCTGAATGACTGACAATAAAACAAAAGATGAATGACCGAGAAAACAGAATAGACAAACAAGCAGTCACTGGAAATTCAGTACAAGGAAGATAACTCACACAAGGTGTCGCCCTAACAGAACGTACCACTACTGGCCCGCCATCGTGTGCAGCCCCCTGGTAAGTTATGTTGCATATGCGAGTGTTACAGACGATGACAGACGCCAGCGACCATTACTAGTCTGGCCCCCCTACATTATGTGTAGACGGGCCAGTAATAATGTCTAGACATGTGCAACAGTGGTGTAATATAAAAGTTCAACAATTAACAGACAATGTGCTTTGATAAGAATGCAGAAAGCACTAAACAGCTACGAGTGATAATACTATATATGAAGTAATGAGTGAACATTGTTATATTTATTGTTACAATCATATTATCACTAAAGCAAACAAAGAAATAGAACCGTATTGTTATGCTGTTTTCATCTTCTGATATAATGGGAGACACGATCTGTCTCGTTCCTGATCTGCTATAAGACACAGTAAAACATTCCATGAGACGGAGTGGCAGCCACGCAACTAGCGGCATAGAAAACAGTAGCAGTTTCAGTGCTAAAGATCACAGTGACACTGATGTAAAATAGACCAAACCACTATAAGATACTGCAGGAATTACATATGTTACGGTGGCGGTTTGGCATAGCGTTAATGTCATTGAGGGTATCAACAAAGTCACTCTATATCGAGCCCGGTTAGTACTGGGATGGGTGACCAACTTTGGGTGGGCATACCACCTCGGTCCTCGGTATGTAACCAGCCACTTAGGCCAACTCAGCCTCCTACCCTTAGTGGGACGGGAAATGAGTACAGTGATGGTCTAAGGCTGGGGAGTAAAGGCAGGATGGCTCATTCCATTAATAGATAAACGTGTGGGTGGCAAGTAAAACTGTGTGATCCCTCATTAACACGTGCCACATGTGAACATTTTAGAGACGAACATCGCACTCGTTATAAGGCACTATACAAATGTCTTGTTTACTTACTGAGCTCAGTCACGGTACTGGCATCATAGCGGCAGCTTAAAAGTAGCGCGACATAGCTTCCTTAGGTGTCAGATGGTGGATCAATAAAGAATGAGACGAGACCTTTGGTCAATTTTGTCTGGCTGAGGTCAGTGCGTCGAGTTTCATTCAGTGCTTTGACACTGTCCATTGGCTGACAGGAAGGACATCCAGACTGTAAAAACCTGTGCTCAATTATCACTAAAGTTTCTCGTTCAGAAGAGAATAAACGAAATAACAAGGCCACTCAGGTTCACCCAGAAAATAACAACAAAAAATGATGTAAGTTTAAATAAGATCAGAGTGTGTTGTGCAGTGTGGTTCTGCACTGTCGTGTATCGTTTACTCTTAGTAGAATAACCGGCTACGAAAACACGGAACTGAAAGTGACTGAACAGCATGTCTGTTGTACCATATTACAGATCAATCTTGACCTTGATGACTTTAATGTTAACAAGCCATACCAATCAGTAATGGCACACGTGGTTTGCAAACGACCACAACAGAAACTGAAGATGAACTCACTTAATATTTAAATCACCACTAAGACTAATTCCAGTTAACGGATATATCCGGCATGCTGGACGGTTAATGGGTTAATATTCAAATGACTACTAAGACTATTTCCAGTTAACGGCCATTTTGCCAGGTAAAACTGCATAGTCTAGTTCCCTTTTCCTCAACCTGTTCTGAAAAACCTTTGGGGATTAGTGGAAAAGAGTATTTTACGGACTGAATGCCCTTCATGCCACCCAACCATCAGTGACAATGCTAACCCTAATCATTTGTTTAGCAAGTGCAATAACAGCTAAGTAGCCACAAAGGAAAAGGTGTTTACTGCGGCATCTACGAGCAAATCCCAATTCAGGACATCTCACTTGTCTTAACTTTGTCTAATTGAAATGTGGTATGCTAAGAGTGATAATATGAAATGATGATCCACTAATTAACATAATTTCAAAAGCAAGCTCTGTACCGTCTGTAGTCGTTAGTAAGTGGAACAGTTTGTGCTGATGAAAACAAACTTCGGTCTTCAGGTTCGTCCATTGTGCTGTGTTTATTTCACTACACATTATCAACATTATAACAAATGCATTTAATACAATGCTCAGGGTGACAGTTTCCCACACACACAGTACAGATTCCCAGACATATCCCGCAGCAGCAACAGATGCAAGTTATTTGCTAATAGTACCAGCCGTCAGCAAATGATATCTTTTTACAAGTTTTAAGTGTCACATAAACACCAGACTGTTCAGAAACATAAACTCAATTGACATAGTTGTCCAGGTGAGTGAAAATATGAGTATGATGTCTTCTTTTACGCTGCTGTGACAGTAACCCTTTACCATACCAGAGATGCTACGATCGTTTTGAGAATAAATTTTACTGGCAAAAACAAAAATTTGACTTGTATGGTTGTCAAGTGTAATGTGTGTGAATGATTAGCCGCAGACCTGACATGACCTGACTAACCTTTGGGGATTAGTAGAAAAGAGTATTTTACGGACTGAATGCCCTTCATGCCAGGCTAATTGCCTACCTTAAGGTTTAGACGACGTAGGGGCGACATGATTGAAACATTTAAGCTGTTAACACAGAGATATGATAACAGAAATGGTCTGCCGTTATTACAGATATCTTTAAATGATCGCACCAAAGGAAATGATATGAAGCTTATAAAGAG
>Ga0209780_1000390_pt1 | contig 22744 bp, 14 predicted proteins | sample WorMetexBAHAMAS2_FD_187384 | JGI IMG/M metagenome (GOLD analysis project Ga0209780, IMG submission 187384) | Marine gutless worms symbiont microbial communities from Max Planck institute for Marine Microbiology, Germany - Inanidrilus exumae... | ecosystem: Host-associated > Annelida > Digestive...
ACCGTCTCAAGACCTGTCTTTTTCAACGATCCTTCCCGGACATCATTGTGACACCTGAGTGGACCTTGCAATAGCTTTGGCTATTTAGGCCACTATAAAAAAACTATAGATTAGATTAGATTAGATCTCACTGTGCAATTCATTCTGCTCTCGTAACCAACTGGAAAACATAAGACAGTCGTATCGACATGCACACCCACGCCGGCAGCGGCAGCACACGGCCATAGCAGCACGCGTCACTAGCAACTGTGCGACCGTGACGGTTTTTGTAACAGTGTGACCGTGACCTTTGACCTTTTGACCTCTGGGTTATGCCGAGCGACTACTATAGAGTATATGCGTACCAAGTTTGTTGTTGATAGCTCAAGCCATTTTCCTTTTAGAGCGCGGGCATGTAAACAGACAGACGTGACTGAACGCCTTACCCAAGCCGGCGGCTATACAGCCGGCGTGAGTAATCAATCACTTTGTGGCATCTCATCACAGAATGACGCACAGACAAGAGGTCTTCCGTGTTGCCAAGAAGCTGTAATGTGGTCTTATTGCTCTTCTGTTCCTGACTTCATTTACTCACATACAGCAGCAAAAAACACTGCGCTGGCACCGAGCTGCTCGATAGTATTGATCAAACATTAGTCCATAGAATAGTATAGGAGCAGAAGGTATCGCAATCACTGTTGCTGATGCAGGCAGACACAGACACCCTGTTTTTGTTTAACAGTCATTATTTTTTCAGTAGTTACTCGTGTTGGGCAGGTCTTCTACAATGGAATGCTGGGGATAATACGTTGGAGCAGGGTTTTTTCAGGCCAGATGCTATTCTTGTCACCCAACTGACATTGTCAGAGCATTATTGCATACTGAAAAAAAACGAAAATGAACATTTCATGTCCATGCAAATTCATTGCTAACGTGCTTTATCAACTGAAAACTATTATTTTAATCTGTAAGCTGTGCAAGACCACTGCTACCTCTATTATTCACATGCAAATGTAGTTCAGTATACGCTGATCACTGTTTGACTATTTGGCAAACAAATGGATAAAATTACATACTGTGCTTTTGTCTCAAGGTCGTGAGCCTTTTCTTCTTCTTTTATAATTGCAATGTTCAACTTGTCAATTTGTTCCTTTAGAATATCCGTTTCATTTTCCCTGTACAACACCGACGTCGCCAATAAAAGTAATGCATTACTTTTTTACAACAACACATCCATGGGCCCGCATAATACATAAACAATATTGACTACAAAACTTAAAACACAGAAATTTAGTCAAAAGTTAAAGAGTATCCGAAAATGTGATGGCATAGTTTAGTTTTCAACAGTTTACTGTCTGACTAGTGACGATGACTGATGTGGCCGGATCCCTAATCACTCGATCTGATTTGCTGTATGGTGAGTGGCAGTGCCCGCTGTCAGGGCACTGACTGACACAACTAAGTTGCATACATTAGTAACGACAAATCCATGAAAACTGCTTGCTATCAACAGTCTAAACCCAGCACAGAATAACTAGCAAAAATTGTGACCAATGCTGAAATCTGTGACAGTGAAGCAATACTGTACACATATGTTAGAGCTGTTGAATGACTTGAGACTTTTGTTCTGTTAAACACTTCACTCAAGTCATGACTTACGTTACGAGTTATAGTGCAAACTGCCATTTGTGGTTTGCGAATGATCATACAGATGAAATGTGATGTCAGTCAAAGTAATATCAAACTGTGAATTGATTGCATTACTAAGCATGTGACTGGAATTTGCTTAATTACACTAAATATTTCAGTAGCATAGTTCTCAGCTGTAAAAATAAGGTAAATAATTACTTGTGACTCCAGCCTTTATACTTTAGTCACTTAGTTTGACTTAAGTCATGAGAGTCCAAGACTCGACTCATAACTAAGCACCCATGGCTTGACGTCAGTAACTACAGACAGCTTAGTGACTTGTGTACGGTTCTGACACGTGCTACAGCCTACATTATAGCACGAAGCCATTCATAAGTTAAGCTCAACTTCAATTAGTGCTAAACAAACATACTAACCCAAGTAAAAATTCTTATCTGAAACCTTTTTATAGAAAGAAAAAATAGTGTGTGTTACATACTAATAATAATATAATAATGTTCGTTTATTTAATTGACGACATAACGCACAATCTATATTAGCAACATCCGCCACGCAGAAACTGGTATCTGTTAGCATCATTAATTTGCATCACATTAATTAGAGAATCATTACAAGAAAGGACTGTGAAGTATGTATACATTTTGGCTTTGGTGGACTTGACCGTTTGCTTCATCTCCTCCAGCGCCTCCTCTGTCTCTTGACTGTTTTGTATCAGGGACAGATTCTGTTCTTCCAGCTCTGAGAAGATGTCAAGCAGCTGCTGTGGGTCTGTGAAGAACAGCACCGGATCCTCAACAGTCAACAACGTTACGTGGCACTAGTGAAATCATGTCACGCACTCACGGCTGTCTGTCAAGTTACGGAACAGTAAAAGTAATCAATTTAGCTGACTGCATATTAAAACAAGGTGTCGCCCTAATGGGACGTAACGCGACTGGCCCGCCGTGCGTTGTTACCGTGGAGGTTTAATTATACTGCAGTCTGCAGGCGGCATGACGTCATCGACTGGCCTGCGCGGGTGCAGCCGCCTGCAGGCCCGCCGTGGATTGTTACAGACCCCGACAGACGACGACGACAGTCGACGCCGACAGACGATGACAGACACCACCGACCGTTAATAGTCTGGCCCCCTACACTATGTGTAGGCGGGCCAGTAATAAACTGTAACAGATTTACACAGAAATATAAACTAGGTACAATTATTATTGCTACATCACTTATCAAGTAATATACATTAACTAAACAGACTGAAAGTGCACTAAACACTAACCACTGAAAGACAGATTTAATTAGCTGAAGTAAAGCCTCAAGTAAACAGCAATACGTGTTTAACGTGTTACACCATTACCAAAAACATTTTTGCAGAAAAGCTGATATCCAAAAATATGTTTAATAGTTTCTTTAAATTCTTTACATTAAATTAAATGAATTGATAGTGGCAAAGCAATATGCCTCCTGCCATTTTGCTCATTTCCACTGATTAGACAAAACCATGCAAATGATAGGAGTCCTGCTACTTGCTGTTCACCTTTAGTAGTAACTGCTCTATCCTTTATCTAGGGGTGCATTGCGGTGGATTTGTTGGATCCGGTGCAGATGAGCAGATTCCGATGTGGCCGGATGCCTAATTACTCAATCCGGTTGGGATCTGCATCCGGTCAGATACAAGGTAGGATCTGACCGGATTCAGGTTTTGCACGTAAAATATTTCCCATTCATGACACTGAACATCACCTGTCCATGTATCTCAGTGGTCAACGCACTCGGGCGCCATGTGCAGTGGAGTGTGACGCGCCTCAGAAGCCGGGTTTAAAGCTCGGTCTGGGCGTGTCCGCCTTATGCTTGTTTCACACTCACGCGAATTATTCTTGCGAACATTCGCGTTCGCGTCAGTGTGAACACGCGGGCCAAAACCACTCCGCGAACATTCTTGCGAACAGCTTGCACGAATTATTCGCGTCAGTGTGAATCAGGCATTACACCAAAGAATTATTTCAAATAATTCTTACGCGCATGATGAACAGAAAGATAATCCTGGGCACGAAAAAAAGGGTTCGACGGTGTTTCCTATAATATGTGACCGTTGCTGACATCTTGATCTAACAGCGTCAAGGTTGTTAGCCGCGCCGGCGTGGCTGATGCTGAAAGGCGTGGCTGGCCATTGGCTGGTGAAGCAGACAGCACCAGTCACTCAGGCTAAGCTAGACGGTAGGTCACGTCTAGAGGGGGCGTGCTACAAATACCCGACAAGCTGCTCACTTCCTACTTATCCCTCTTCCACCCTACACATCACGCATACACTAGCACACACCTATCAATTCCTCTCCTCTCCCTGGGCTAGCACACTGGACCACTACGAGATCTCGGTGTAGGCTGGACCTCTGCCCGAAATAATGAACAAACGACACTGAACGTCAGAGGACTCTTGTGGGACAACATTTAGCTAATGAACATGAAATTAAGTCTAGGCCAAGTGACATAGAGCTCATAATCTGACTGTGACATTAACTGATAAAGTTGCAGTTCATTAAGCTAGAGTTAATATCAATGTGTTAATGAAACAGCAAATGGGTCTGGGTCAGCAGTTTGTCATTGACATGCAGCTCAATGCTGTAAATGTCTACACTAATCAGTCTTAGTAGAAATTATAAATATATCCGTCTCAGTCTGAAGCCCTGCCGAAGGAAAGTCATTCCAAACGCTTCAGATTATGATAAAACAGAAGTTTTTCTCTAGTTGTAGGCATTAGTCTTGCTTGCTTCTCTTCAAAGACATTGCCGCTCACAAAACAGTCTCTCTGAGTAGATGAAGCTGGCCGGTGTAGCCAAGAACTTTCTTGCCAGTTTAGCTAGGTATGGAAACTGTGCAGAATGGTCTTTTCACAATGAGGAAGGATCCGGATCTGGCAGGAACCGGATCCGGCCAGATCCAAAGTCTCTGGATCCAGTCTGGATTCGGATCCGGCCAGATTTGAAATTTCTGGATCTAGTGCACCCTTGCGCAGTTGCACTATCGCACTTGATTTTCAAGACACTCGGTACAGCATATGTCTCTGCCACACCAAATTGAAATCGGCACCATGTCATTACATTTACCATCACCAGAAAGCAGTAAATATATCGGCTTAAATTTGCTCACACTGCGCTGTAACTGGTTTTATCAACTTCAATTTTACATCAATCGACTATAGGACTGTCTATAAATGAAACAAAATATCCAGAATATGTTTCTGATCAGTTTCAAAATTTAATCAACTCTTATTCAGTTCATAATCTACCTACGTCCTAAATTTCACGAAAATCCAACCATAAATGTTTTGTTCACAAACACGGATGAAAACATTACCTACACGGCTATGCCAAATTTGTGGTGAAGTAACAATAAACATGCTTTTATCATCACCATCATCGGCAATTCGGCATCATCATCATCATCATTCAGATGACAGCGAAATTTACCTCGTCGCCTTCTTCTTCAGACTCTGATAGAGACTCATCATTACTCTCAACCTCAGCAGATAATCTGTCACGTATACACACACATACAAACACACACACAGACGGACACACACACACACACACACACACACACACACACACACACACACACACACACACACACACACAGACGTCACCTGTAAATGCATGCACTTTACAGCATCAAACAATTGTTGACATTTTATACCTGCTCTGCACGCAAGATAAAATCAAACTATATAGAGCAAAACAACAGTCATTGAATTCTGTTGTTGTTAACACGAAAAGGCTTAGTAGTATAGTAAGTAAATAAAACACATGGTTAAGCCTGAAACAAGACTAATTCTTTATGCACTGTGCACAACATAATTCACTCTAAAATATGTGATCGCATCACAGGCAGCGAGGTTAGGTATTAAGTGCTACAGTAAGGATCAGTTAAGAGAGGCGTGATCATGGCCGTTCACTGTACTAAACTGCATTATTGCACGGTTAATGTCATTGACTATGGCAGTACAAAGCCAAGACTGAGCAGTCCAAAGCCACATATATGACAGATAAGTCCAAGCTGTAGTAACAAGGCTATAAATATAATCGGCTTAAATTACTCTACCACTATTATCAAATTAAAAATCTAAGTACTGATCCATCCGTTGATCCGCATCAACAGTTTGAGTCAGTCTGTGCCAACAGACACTTCTCAGAGACCATGGAAGAGTGACATGATGGCCCACACTGGCTACGTGATGACGACTACAATGATTCATAAAAAGGCCATTGCTTGGTGTGACAGTTTTGACAGCTTCATGCAAAAGCTTTGACGAGAAACGCCAAACCTTAAAACTACTTGATAGTGATTTCATAAATCCTGAGAATTAGGTAGTGCTGATAAAACTATGAAATATTAATACATAATGCGAAAAAAATCAACTGACTGTTCCTTAGATGAGGCTGACAATATAGACCGTTTGCCTTCTACATTCAGTTTTGATGACTTATCATCAGGTCCTAATTCTGAAGCAGTTTCATCTGCAACTGAAAGCACCAGTCTGTAAAGCATGTGGAGAATACATGCAAATCCAGTAGACAGCTGTATTTATATTACAGATGCACCAATAAGGCACTGGCCGATTATCGGTCGGCCGATAATCAGCGCCTAACAATCGGTCAATTATCGTCCGATTACCGACTAGTACAAAACAAAACTGATTTTGCTGTCTTATTTAAGCTAATTTTAAGGCTCCGATTGTTATCCGAGGACTCTTACTTACTCGAAGGACTGTAGACCAACTGAGTCTTCAGTTTTTACCTGCGCGACGCTATCCTAGCGCGGTACTTGCCGTCATCATGTCTGTCCGTCCGTCCGTCCGTCTGTCTGTCTGACACAAGTCGGTGTACTACTAAAATGGCTAAACTTAGGATCACGCAAACAACGCCACGTGATAGCCCAGAGAATCTAGCATTCTGACGCCAACAGTCGTTGGTGGATGATGCCCCATTCCCCCTGAAATTTGTGCTCAAAGTGACCCACCCTCCCCCTTTCGAACACAACGATTTCGACCATGGGTACACCGTGTAATAAAGACTTGTACTTACGAATTGTGTAAATGACAATCGGCTGACACCAACGTACTAATCGGCCGATACCGATTATAGGCTGATAATTGGTGCAAAACCTAGATACGATGATTGACATGCAGTATTTAAGTAAGCACATTTTAATTGCCTGTACACAATGAGGCCGTCACCATTGTCTTGTCAGCGTATTCACTAAATGCTTACCAAGTTACCAGTTTGCAAAATTTGTTTACATTCAGATTCAGCAGTAAGATCATCCCATAATACCTCAAAAGTGTCATTACACTACCTTGTAAAATATTCTGTACTATTCTGAGTAACAGTGGCAAATCGCCCAGTTTATAAGCCATCCCATAATATAAGAATTACTATGTTATGTGTTGTTTCTGTGCAGTTTGCAAATAAGCAAGTAGGTCAGTAGTAACAACTCATTGCCAAGTAAGTTAAGACTGGATGGCAAGTGGCTGCTGGAGGTGAAGTGCTGAAACAATGCGTCTTTAGGTGATGACTGAAAGTCACAAAGAAAATAAAAACCGTTTGCCTTTTATAATGTGCAAAACATTACTCGCAGGTACGTCATGTGCAAAGTCTGTGAATCACAAACAGTTACAAACTGGTGATGGAGGAATGTAAAAACTACTATTACGACCTTATAAGCTTTCCTAAATAAAAACGGTGGCTAGTCGTGACCAAAATCATTTTAAACTTTTCCAAAAATAATAAACAAATAATCATTTTTCCTACAAAAAATACACTCCACAAAAGCAGGCAACCATGATTGTCATTGGTCACTTAGTTATTTATAACATCGCCATGGTGACAGAGGAGGTCCGTCTCATTTTTAACCCCTGAGTTTTTTCAGATACCATCAGTTGTTTTCTGCTCTAAAAGTTTTAGTAAACGTACCCACCATGGCTAACTGTCTACAAATTTCTTACCTATTGAGTGAAAGCAATGAAATTGCACATAGGCAACTTTGTACGTTGCCACTGTAACCTGTAACCTTATGTAAGGAAACCCACAAACCCTGAAAACTTGAGCTAAGAATTACACAACAGATACGTCCCTATGGTGCATTAGATAATATGCCAAAATTCCCAAATTTTCTCAATTTAGGGGCAATAAGTTAGTCAACAAAGGTTAAATTTGGCACAGAAGACAGACGTATGCGAAATTTCAGCTTGACCAGTGCAATGTGTCACCCCATCAAGCCAAATAACTTAAAAATCTGACAAAATACAACACTCACTGCAGTTTGCCCTTGTGGAATTATGCCAGACAATTTGCAGGGTAGGACAAAAAACTGCACCCCATTTTTTGCACTCTTATGGTGTTGATAACAATAAATACATGATAACACATACTGGTTTTACTGGTACTTTAAGACAATCATGAACAATAGTACGTAATCAAGTTGTTTTTACTGTTATAATGTTCAATATTCTATAGTACACTAGCAGAAATCGGGATGACTCTTTATCGTCTGCTACAATGTGTATAACGACTTCCTTCAAAAATCATCACTGCTATTTAAAAAGATATTAAACTCCACTCCAAAAGATATTAAAGTCAGTTCCAACACCACTGTTTCACAGCAAATTTCTTCTACATTTTCTTAGCACCCCACTTTTTTTCAGTTCTCAATTTTTAAATAAGAATTTTATTTCTTTACACGACTGTACAAATGTCTTAGCTTGGCATCAAGTATGACGCTGTGCATAGAATATTTAACAGATAGAATATTTAATAATAGTAAAAAATATTCTATACTTGTGCGATACTATGTGTGTCTCACTCAAATCTGACAAAACAAGCTTTATTGGCACACACTTGTTGCACAATTTGTTGAGAAACAGTAGGGTGCATTTTTGGCCCACCCTGTAGACTGATTTAGAAATGCTATCTTGCTCAATCAGTGTGTTCACTGGTTAGTCTGGCATCGTCACTGGTCATCAAGAAACTTTTATAAATTGTTCAGCATAACAGTATGTGAAAGACAAATAAGAAAATACAAATCATTGGCATTGAAACTACCTTTCTGTGATTCTTCTTTCTGTTTTCTTTTCATTTCTATCTTATTCAACCGTTCGCGAGCTTTATCATTCATCCATTCCTATTCAGCACAGCATACTGATACTCACATGTGCAAGCATACTAAAAACGACAAGGATATTAACAAATTGCAGATGAATTTACTTTCAACAAAGCACACGTCAAGTGCTCAGATTTACTGCTGTAAATAAATATCAACGGCCGTTGTGTAGTGAATCACTTAAGCTACGAATTCAAGTGTAATGCTAATTCTATTTCACATAAAAAAGATAAAAGTCAACATTCACGTTTGTGTTCATGTATCTGTGTCAAGAAGTCATGGTACCATTACAGAAATCTGAGAGCAACTGTTCCACAGTAAGTGGACGACCACGGAAAACGAGATTCAACTTCAGCCTGTCTATCAAGTTCAAGTGGCTACTGTTGCAGAGTTAGATTTACATAGCAACTAGTAAGCTGCATGTCATTACGTGGACTCATTTTGTGAAACTGAGCTTAACCTGTGCCAGAGAGAAAATACAACACATCACAATATGTACAATTTGGTAGGTACTACAATAGTATTAACAGAACTCAAACAATGAAGGATAAAACTACCTTAGGGGTGACTGAAAACAGGAATCTTTTATACAACTGATATTCTTTCAGAGTATCTTCGTATTTAGATATTTCACTCTTGATGGCCATAATCTGAGCATTGATGCGTTTTATCTCGGCAACTTTCTCTAGTTTGGCCTTGGTTTCAGCTTCAGCCCTAAAATTAGCAAAACAACAGTGCGGATAATGCGTCCACGTCATTCAAACACTGAAACTGATAATGCTAATTCACAGATGTGGTAACTGGACGAACATATTACATCACAGCTGTTTTAATGTAAAGATGCAAGCAATGTCACTAATGTAAGAGAAGAAATAATTGGTAATCATTCATTCATTCATTGGCATACTCCAAGGAGCATAGCCATGCTGACAACTTCACGACATTGAGCTCTGTCGGATGCTTTGCACCACGCAGAATTCAGTCAACGTTCAATGGCTGAGGTCGTTTCCCACAGTACGTAGCCAGGCAGTCGCGGGGTGACAAGATGTCGTTTCCATTCTGGAGGCAGTCTCTGATAGAAGATTGGTAATCGCAAAGGAAAATGATGCAACAATATATAAAAACGGAAAGCAAGCATAGAAACAAAATACACAGTAATACAGAATACACCATACACTTTAATTGCTTCGCTTGCATTACGGTCATTTTCTTTCAAGAACTCGTCAAATAATGCAGCATCCTCTTCCAAATACTGTTCAGCTAATTCCAGCTTTTTCTCTTCTGCTTGTGCAATCTCTTCCAGCTTCCTCATTTCATCTCGCTTCACACCAAGTGAATACTGCCAAACAGACAGACACAATCTGTGGTTAAAAACATACTTATATCTGAATATAAACTTTATTTAGCCCGCCTGGCCTGTTTCTGGCATACCAGCCAATGGGCTACAAGATGTGTCGATGATGTTACTTTCATACTTTTAACGGTTCCATTTAGACCAACTATCTCAGAATGTACAGGGCCGATCTTCATTAAATTCTCAGTATAGGTATACATATGGGTGGACATGATCAATCCGACCTTGTCGCGATCACTCAAGGGACGTTGCTATGGTAACCAATTTTTTGGCGCCAATTGGCAAAAATTGGCATACCACACATTCATTCTCTGTGCTGGCATTCTACTACAGATGAGAGAAAAACAACATGGATGCGCGCATTAACACCAACAACGACCCCAATTCGCTCTAAAAAATTTGATAAACTTTAGTCCCGTAACCCAAGTTTTGCAGGCGCGTTTGCACTAGGAAAGATACACGCTGGGCTTTGTAACGCATTTCTACTTTTTATTTGAATACTCACTGAAAAATATAAAAGTAATATTGCGTAAAATATTCAAGTATATGTAAATAATCAATTTTGACTACATGCTGGTACAGCTGATTTACCTGAACAAGGAACATTTCACGTTTCTTGTTGATATATTCATCAAGCGGCTCACGGTCAGAATGCCGGTCTACAAAGATAACGGCAAACTCAGTTAAGTCTCCTGTAATTTTTCATTTCAAACAGGAAAATTGAAATGCACTCTAGAATTATTTAGAAAAAGAATACAACAAGCTGTGTATAAAGTCGAGGAGTAGCGGAAGGATTACTGCGAGTGACGGTGAGTGTAAACTGATCGTCTTGTTCAGTGAGTGCGACATCCTCGCGTGCTTGGCAGTCGATCTCATGCATATCCGCTGCTCGCTTGACAGCAGCCTGCTGAGCAATACGCGCCGACGGCGTTGTCTTCTGCCAAATCTTTTGCTTCTTTGCTTCCAAACGTTCCTGCGTTAGACACGTTCATTGCACAATGCAGCACACTGACGAGGAAATCCTATAAATCTAACATTCAATATTACGAAACACAGCAAGCTTTTTATACAAATAGCAGGCAGAAAGTAAAGAAACATTTTAAATACTACGAGTGGTTGTCTCTGATGCAACGAGGTGTCGCCCTAACGGGACGTAACACGACTGGCCCGCCGCGTGCAGCCTCTGGTGAGTTACGTTGCATATGCGCCGCGTTACAGAGGACTGAGCTGAGCTACTTGTATCGCAAGTCACCACTAGTCGCAGCAGCAGCGAATTCGACTGATGGATGGCCACTGTTTCCGTTAGTTAAGAGTCCTGCAATGTGTACAGGCTGCAAGGCAAACGGCAATCCGACCATTTAAGCTGGCTGACTTTTCGTTCATCCTCCATACTTAGTTATGGCACGTTTTCTTGCCTGGACTGCATATCACTTATGATATTAGGCGTGTAAAGTACAACAGATGCTAGTAGCCTCAAGCAATCTGTTTACAGAATGTGAACTTCCTACACATTTACCACATAATATGTTGGACTGGATACCGACAGGCTAGACAAGAAGGTCTGCCCATCAAATGGCAGAGTGTCTTAGATAACGGCATTACTGTTTGATTGTTTAACGTTACTCAACACGTAATGACACCACCATCTTTGAACGGTCGTTTGCCGCGTGAACCCGAGTCAGCCAGTTCACCTCTGATTTCTTCCTTGACTTGTTCTGAAACTGCTCGAGACAAGTGGGACTGTTTTTTTCACAGCTCAGATCACCATCCTGTCACCCGACCATTTCAAAGCACTGACAGAAACGCAAAGCACCGACCCAAACGGTTTACGGACGTTTGCAGGAAAGACACTTTCCCGGAAAGACGTTTCGTGGAACGGCGTTACGGCGCTGTCACGAAATGTCACGCCGACGCCGCCACGCCACGTCGCTGTCACTGCTGTCGGTCGCTGGACCAGCTCGCGGCCGCCGCGTAGTGGCCAGAATGCGAACACTTCGCGACCACGTACCCGACCTCGGTCGTAAACTCGACAACGGCTGCCTCGGTGCATCGGAGATGACGGTGCTAGTCGACTGCTGGCCATCGCTCCATGACGACTAGTGGCGCGTCGACCACCACGGCGGCCGCCAAGTGACCAACTGTGTTTGCGGCGACGAAGTGGTCTATCTCGGCGGCGTCCGAGTAGCATTTCAATTTCATGATAGCGCCGTTCCAAGAAATGTCTCTCCGGAAAGTGACTTTATGGGAAAAATATTTTCCAAAAAAACGTCTTACCGGGGAAACGTATTTCCGGAAAAGTGATTTTCCAGGAAACGTCCATAAACCACCCAAAACAGGAAACATCACCCACTTGCCTCACCTTTCTTCATACATCACTAAATACCACCAGACTCATTTACACCAGCTTTCCAATGTCAACATCCAGTTATTACTGGCCCGACTATACATAGTGTAGGGGGCCAGACTAGTGATGCGGTCTGGCGTCTGTCGTCTTCCGTAACACTCCACGGCGGGCCAGTAGAGTTTCGTCCCGTTAAAGCGACACCTTGTTTAACATTATAATCTTTCAGCCAATCAGCTGTCTATCTGCCACTGCACAACAAGTCATCATTTGTTGACCTGCATCTTGCGCTGCTTTTCTTTATCTCGTAGCAGAAAGATTTCATTGTCCGAAGGCAATGTGAATGGATTTGCCATTGGATCTTCAGACTCTTCAACGACTAGATACCACATAAATGTTGAAAAACAGTAAGTCAGAAGCCAAAAGCTCTTAAGTAAAAACATACATACTAGAAAACATAGGCAGTCGTATCGACATGCAGTCCCACGCTAGGCAGCAGCAGCACACGGCCGTTGCAGCACGCGCCACTAGCAACAAGGCGACCGTAACGGTTTTCGAACCGTGTGAGCTTGACCTTTTGACCTCTGAGTCAATGCATGCCGAGCGACTGCTATAGAGTATACGTATACAAAGTTTGGTGTCGATAGCTCAAGCCGTTTTCCTTTTAGAGTGCGGACAAACAGACAGAAAGACACAGACAGACGCGACTGAACGCTATAGCCACGCCGGCGGCTATACAGCCGGCGTGGGTAATTATCACACATGAATCAATCGATATTGTTATATGCTCTGATTAATGCAACAATTCTGCAACTATTAATTCATCTATCACTTCTTCCTCTTTTGTTTCACCACTCTGTTCATCCACAACTCCCTATCTCTTTCACTCTTGGCTTAAAACCTACCTCTTTCACAAATCCTTCCCCCTGTAGTTTCACTCTTTCTTCCCGGACTGCCTTCATGGACTAGCACCCGGACCGTTTCTTCAGAGCTACTCGGTTTTTATTTCTAGTTTTTCCTTATTTTTCGTTTCTGGTGCCGTGCGCTAAATTAAGCTGGCCCTGCCATCAGCTTTTGAACGCACATAAATATACCATATCGTATCATATCGTAAAACTCTAGAAAGTCATCACTCAAGGTCGTACCAACCACTATACAACACTTTTAGCTGACTGGAAATCTTCAGCTGATTGTTACTTAGTTACAGTTATCAATTGGGTTCTGCTTTTCTGTCATCATGCTTAACTGGTTTTTACAACTTCACATTGATTTTCCAACCAATAAACTGCATCCACAGATGACAAAGGAATATTCTTATCCTGTGACTGCTACCTTTGACTTATGACCTCAAACGTTCACATTTGAATTAGATAGGGTCAAACTGAATCATCATGACAAATATCTCTGTCAAGGGTCTTTCATTCCAGACACACACACAGACAGACTTACACATCTGAGTGAGTTCTCTACCTGGACCACTATAAGTTGTTAGTAAGTAACTATGCATGCAAAATATTAACAATTAAACAGTGCACTAAGAAATTATGAGCGTGAGCATATTAGAAATGGAGCCAGACAATATGCAATTTGAATGGATTCAGCTGTCAAAGTGATTGAAGTGAATTTGCTTTCATGGGTTCCACTAAGAAATTATCATTACAAGCCATTTTTAGAAAAACTGTTCTTAATCAAGGATCAACGTCAGACTGACTGCGTTACCACGCCCACACATGCTTTGACCTTGACATATGACCTTGAATTGCAATCCCAGGCGAGATATGGTCACGACACACACAAAACAAACTCAAGTTCAAGGTTAATAGGTTCAAAAGACAGATTGGAAACTAACGGAGAGACAGACAAATGGACAGACGGTCACTACCGATTGCTTTACCTTCTCAGCTAATGCAGTCAGTAAATATACTTAGACAAGACATCTTTCATTGTCATTCTTATGTAGCAAGGCCGACAGAATGATATCATTTTCATTAACTGTGTGTGATTAATTATCTCAGTACGAAGTCTTTTGAACTGAAGAAAAGGTAAGCTAATCAGTAATCAATGTTAGCACGTAACAGTCAACTGTCTAAACGGTTAAACAATTTTAAACTCACTGCTACCAAAATCAAATGTTACAAAATTTACACCACGCTTATACCTACGAGCATCTAACAGAAAGTTAGTTTTTCTGTACAAATATCAGCAAAGAAAAACCATTTACTACACAGATGAAGATGCAACGTAAGAAAAAATCAATACCCTGTTGCTGTTCTTGTACATCTTTCTCTGAAGACGGAGGTGGAGTTAGTGACTGAGCATGTGACGCAGCATGACCAGAATTCACTCGTGACGTAATGCTACTTTCTGCAGTAAACAACATCAGTCAGCGCATCTTCCTCCTCTGACAACAACTCATGTTAGTCATAAATTTTAATTATAAATAACAATAATAATAAAATAGGATTTGTATAGCGCCGTAAAGTCCGAAGATACAGAGGCGCTCGTGGCATCATGTTAAGACTGTCTGAACAGGTGGGTCTTAAGGTGTCGTTTGAAAGAGTCCACAATACGACAGGATCTAATGTCAGATGGTAGTGAGTTCCACGTGTGAGGGGCCGCGACCCAAAATGCCCGGCGAGCGAGCTCGCTTCACGTTCTTGTGACAGTCAGCAGCGGGGCGTCGGATGACCGCAGGGGACGGACTGGAACAGCCGTCTGGATCAGGTCGCTCAAGTACGCTGGCGTTGCGGAAGACATTGTCTTAAACGTCAGTGACGCCATCTTGTATGTCACTCGATGCTTGACTGGCAGCCAGTGGAGCGACCTCAGACGTGGTCTGGCGTCAGTTCGACCTCCTCGCTGGCAGACGACTCTGGCTAAGTTGTTCTGAGCCCGCTGCAGTACGTCGAAAGTCGCGGCCGGTGCACCGTAGAGCATGGCGTTACAGTAGTCCAATCTGGAAGCGACGATACTGCAAGCCACTGTCTGAGCCAAGTCGTCAGTTAGCAGAGTGCGCACATGACGCAGGGCGCGTGTGTGGTAGTTGCACGCCCTCGCTACCTTCTTGGCGTGACAGTCGAACCGCAGGTGTGAATCGATCGTTACACTTTGTTATAGTGCATACATGCACCGTAAACAGATTGAAGAGATTACTACAAATACACGAAATTCTGAAACAACTGAAAATACAAACGATAACAGTTAGAAATGTTTGTAGTAAGAATGGATGTCTTCATTGATGTGGTATCCTCACCACGTTCACTTCGACTAAATACAGCAAGAGCTCAGCTATCGAACAGAAACAGGCGTTATGCCTCTTGTAGATTATTCATTATATGCAGCACTGTTATGATACAGTTCGGTTCATAATCTTTAACACAGACATGACTGAGCGTAAATCTGGGAAAAGAAGTTTTTTTAAAAATCTGGAACCGGCAGGATTTCAACTGGGCCTTATGGTACAGCAAGTCATCATGCTATTATTCGACCGTGGAATCAACGTTGAAATCTTCTGCGACATCAAAGACGCAGCCTAAATGTGAGTCAATCAGGTCTTGTAAACAAGAAGCTCAATTACCGAGAGACCGTGTGACGTGCATTGTCAGTTTAAATCTTGTTGACTGTTGCTAAGCTATATAAAAACTGCACTTGCAAAAGCTTGCAATGGGTAAGAATTTCAAGGTCACTCAAGGTTATCGAAAATGGCAGAATTTTTTCATCAGCGATATATGACTTCTTATCAGTGGTTTGTAGGGCTGTATGAAAATGACAGTTAAAAACTATGCGCCTATCTTGTACCGTTTTTGAGATATAAATAATGTGTCAGTTGTCGAAAGTTGCAAATTTTTCTACCTTACATGCATTTGTCGCTCCCACTGGCAGTAAATCCATTCAAATTTCAAAAAGGTCTTTGGCATCAGAAAACTAGAGACCCCAGGCTAGGCTATTGCACTGAATGGTTTGCACGATCATATGCTTAGCATTTCTGATAGAATTCCAACTTGTGACAGGCCAACAGACATAAACAGTTACAGGGCGACAGCATATACTGCACTAGCATAGCTATATACTACAGAAGTGTCTGGACAGTTCGCAGTATTGTCCAGCAATGCTCAACTGGCCCGACAGTTTGGCAATACTGCCAATGCCCGTGTCCCACTGACACATCAGTAACAGTTCCCAAGTGTATTATAGTCAAGAAGACAGACAAATAGACAAACAAAGCCAGAGCATATAGGCCTACTATGCTAGCATATTGCTACATGGTAATATACTGTGAATAGCGGTGGGCGTGGCAACTCTATGCTAGCGCGGCATATGCTGTCGCCATGTGTCCGTCTGTCTGCATGTCTGTCTGTCCGTCCGTCCGTCTGTCACAAGCTGGCACTGTATCAGTGTATTCCTCTCTAAAAATAAGTGATCGCTCCTTCACCTTGTCTCTGGAATCAACTCCCTTTATCTCTTCGTCAACCTCACTCTCATACCAGATCCTCTTATTTCCAACTCACCTAGATTCATTTACCCATCACTTCTGACTTCTTCCTCTTTTAGTTCACCACTCTGCTCATCCATAACGCCCTCTCTTTCACTCTCGGCTTAAAAAGTTAAAACCTACCTGTTTCATAAATCCTTCACTTCTACCTCCCGGACGGCCTTCACTGACATCAACCGGACCATTTCTCCTGAGCTAATTGGTTTCTTGTTTGTAGTTTTTCCTTATTTGTTCGTTTTTTGGTGCGGTGTGCTAGATTAAGCTAGCCCTCCCATCGGTTTTTAGCGCACTAAGTATATCATATCGTATTGTATCATATAAACTAACATAAATTATAGACCAAGTAATGCAGTGCATTAATTACTCCTTATGATTAATGCTCATCAGTCTGAGCTTTATAGCTAGGGTGAAGTGACATCACAGTCATCTATGGTCACAATACAATCTCCATGTTATATCATTATATGGCATGATGTCGTACTTTGCAAAGTTTATTGGTGAAGATTTCTAACGTTGTTAAATAAAAGTAAATCAGTTGGTTAAAGAAAAGCATATTGCTTGTGCCAGATCGGCAATCTGACTGTAAGTGCTGCAAAATGTTTACATTTCCTTGCCATACATCTTGGCAGACAGAACAGCTGGCATAAATGGGAATGACAAAATTAGGTCACTGTCAACCTATATACTACAACTACACGCCAAAATTGCGCGGAGATTTTGGCTAGCCCGCCCATCTGCCAGCCGCCCGGCCGCCGCTCGCCCGTGCTAAGAGCGCCATGTGACCCACGTAAGCCACGCCTCTGGCGATAAACTCAACGACGCTCTCACTGATAGATTTTAAAACATAGATAGTCTGCTACTTACTTGGCTTGTGATCAGGTTTTTCTGACGATAATGCAGCTGTGGATTTTCTAGACTCAGCGACATCAATATAATTCACTGTATCTCCAGCATCTACAAACAAACTGTTTTATTTCACAGTGTTTATAACGCAGATATATACAGAGTTATTAGAAGCATAATGGGCAATAACAGAGTTAGTTAGTTGGAGTTTAACGTCCCCTTTCAGCACAAATATGGCCATATCAGAGACAAAAGGTCAGGGGTGGAGAGCTATTCCTATCCAGTAAGGAAGGCCAGCGGTATATTAACATCAACCCTGGCCGCCTTTTAACAGAGTTAGTATTTAGTAGCAAGTATACTTAAGACTTTCAATGTGTTATCTGATTTGCATATATTCAACATAATCGTCATCTAACAGTCTCAGCACAGCAAAGTAAAAAATACTAGAAACTCATCCAACATAATAAATAGTTTGTAAAGTGACCGTAGCAAACTACTAACAGTAACTACCAAAATGAGTGTAATGTTCAAAGTTATGGAAATTATTATAATATATTGTGAAGGTGGCTTTATCCTTCACTTAAACTTTTAGTTTTAAACGAAAGGTTTCCACTACAGCTAAAACCACACTCAAAAGTCTGTTTCTAACTTTTGCTTTAAACCAAGTTTAAAAAACATTTACAAAACCAAGTTTAAAATAAAAGATTTAAGACTGATTAGTTAAAAACTGGCAGCCATAATAATGCATTTGCAGATGACACTTGTAATTTCTGTCTTTTCACTTCTTTGTAAATAAACCAAACAAACTAAAGCACAGAATGCAAATAATATGTAACACATGTTTGGCAAGTTTGGCAATCAGCTCAAAACCAATCTTCATGTCTTAAGTTTAGTTACAAACAAAGCTACAAACTGGGTTTAAAACCAATCAGCAGTGCAGTGTCACTTTACTGCATATTAATTAAGTTTTAAACCAAAGTGTAAGTGTAAGCGAAAGATGAAGTCATCCGCTGTCCAGTTTTAACAAAATGATTATCATCTGAGATACATCAGGGCTTACTGTGCTTATTTCCCATGAGCATTATCAATATTGATGTTGCCTATTTCAAAGGCAAAGATATGTCTCCCTAAAACATGATGGGACAGACAGAACACGTAACATATACCAGTACATAATAACTCTAGGTTTGTGTTATTTTTCATTCATATGGATGGAAAAAAGTTACGACAGATGCTATTTTCCATTTCTAACTCTAACCCTAACCCTACCTGACCATGCTAACTCTACTAACCTTAACCTTATGGATGGAAACAGCACAATGTGTAAGTAATCGGTTCAGTAGATGCAAAACAGCATTCTAACCCTTAATTTATACCACTTAACCGTAACTCTAAAGCTAATAACACAACTGTACATTACAGTGTTTGTTCTAATGTTGCAGACTGTTAGTAAGTGCTGAAGTGTTTTTGTGTGTTGTGTACTGTTTCAACATTGTTTTATTATTGAGCTATTCGGTCTCATGACTGCCAATTTGAAATATACACTTACTGACTGACTTACTCACTTACGTGTTAATGCATGGCAGTCAGACATAGCTGCAGACTTCGCCCCTGCCCTGTAATAAGGTTGACCACCATGCCACCCAGTCAAATCGTTGGCTTTGCTGCCAGCTGCGGGCAAGTTGATATCACTCAGACAGGGAGGCACGTGACGGGTTGCTCGTTGCTGACCACTGTCGCCGAAGCAATGAATGCACCATTAATATAAAAACATGATGTCACAAAAAATGGAAATACATTGCATTGTCGTCAGAGGAGGACCAAGCCTCAGCCGCAGGTAATGTACAGAAAATTACGTGAAATATGGACATGTGGTATTGTTTTTTAGATTTGCAAGCAGACAAACAGTTATGGGTAAAATGCGGGGATGCGGGTGTGACAACGAGTAAATTGCAGGGTAAACGTGTAGAGGTTCACCCAAGCACTAATTAATGTTGTTAACACAAACTCTAACACTAACCCTACTATAACCCTAACACTATAACCTTACTAACTCTACTTACCCCCACACTTTCTGACTCGCATTTGTATCCCGCATTTTACCCATTGCCACACCCGCATCCCCGCACCCCCACATGCCCGCATTTTACAACATGCCCAGACAGACACATAGACAGACAGAAACGTACACGTTGATAGCAATTTCGCACCCCTGCTTGGGCGAAATAATTAATGTAATCTGCAGTGTTTTACCCAGTTATACCGTATTATAATAAAATCGGCTATATAATATGTATTTACTACTTATTCCGTATGCCGTGGTTAAGGGGTGCGTGAATGGCGACTTCAGAAACAACAAACACAGTGAAACAAAACTGCAATTACAGCAGACCTCTACTATCAGACTGACTGGCAAGATAGTATTGCACAGAGTTCGCAAAAATACATACCCATTACGCTCTATTATTTGCACAATCAAAGCGTATCGTTACTTAAACATACAAACCGGAAGTTTACTTCTACATCTCGCGTCGGTATCCATGGTAATAATCGTAGAATAGCGATCGACAGAGAGGCTGCTGGGTGGACCAATAAAAATCGTAGGCCTATATCTGCGATATCGAGTATCGACACAACCGGTGGCAGTAGTTGTTGTTGTTCAACCGTTCAAAATCAAACGAATGGCTTCCCGTACAACCTGCCCCCTAAAAGGAAGCGATCGACGTACTGCTTCCGTTTCTGACCGAGATGTGGTGAAGGTTGTATGCCGGCCTCTCAGAAATGCGCCATCATCACACCGCTGCTGAAGAAGCTGTCACTGGACTCCGGCGAGCTGAAAAATTACCGGCCGGTATCAAACTTGACGTTTATGTCGAAAGCGGTCGACCGTCGAGAAGATCGTTGCTGTGCAGATCGTTGAGTAGGCTACCTTCAAGCGAACGATGTCATGCCGAGGCTGCAGTAATTCTTAAGCTTGCCGCAGTCCAGTGACAGATTCTTCAGCAGCGGTGTGATGATAGCGCATTTCTGAGAGGCCGGCAGACAACATTCACCATATCGCGGTCAGAAACGGAAGCAGTACGTCGGTGTACGCCGGCGTCGGCATTCCACAGAGACGGCACTGCTGCGTGTGCGTGTGCTGTCGCACATTGCCGCTGCTGATCGCCGTGAAATCACGTTGCTCGGTCTGTTGGACATCAGCGCCGCTTTCGTCTGCGTTGGCCACGAAATTCTCATCAAACGACTCCAGCAGACGTTCGGTATTCGCAGAAACGCGCCCGCGTGGATTAGGTCGTTTCTCCATGGACGCTGCCTGCAGCATGTCGCCTACATTGGTCAGCTGTCGGCCCTCATGGAGCTCCTGTTTGGAGTAGGCCTACAGCAGGGCTCTGTTCTCGGCCCGCTGCTGTTTCTGCTGTACACTGCGGAGTTGTTTGACGTCATCGTGCGTTCCGGCCTCGTCGGCCACTTGTACGCCGATGACACTCAAGTGTACGTCAGCGCTCCGGTCACGTCGGCATCGACCATTGCTCAGCGCTTCGTTTCGTGCATAGAGCAGGTCGATGCTTAGATGAGCAGCAACCGGTTGAAGATAAACGCCGGCAAGACTCAGCTGATCTGGCTTGGCACTAAATAACGACTAGACAGACAATCTGTCAATGACCGAGCTGGATTTGCTGTCGGCCAAGATCAGGTTTTCAACAGCAGTGTCTGACCAGGGTGATTTGGTCGACAGCCAGCTGAATATGGCTGACCACGTCGCCTCACTGTCACGCACGTGCCTGTTTCAACTGCGCCAACTTCGTATCGTGCGGTAATCGCTGAACGAGGCATCCGCGTGCACGCGTTCGTCAGCAGCCGTCTCGACTACTGCAACAGCCTGCTGTACGGTGTCAGCGACGCACTGCTGCAGAAGTTACAGGTCATTCAGAACGCAGCCGCACGAGTGGTGACAGGATCAAGTAAGTTCGATCATATAACCCAGGTGCTTCGCGAACTTCACTGGCTGCACTCGTCCGCCAACGCATTAGGTTCAAATTGGCGATGATCGTCTACACGTTTAATACGTGTCTCAATGAGTTGGCGCCAACGTATCTGGCTGACGAGTGACGACAGTGTAGGCCTACTGGTCTCGTCTGTGACCAGCAGATGGCACTTGAGATCGGCGGACACCCGGAAGCTGGTCGTTCGGCGAACACGAAATGTTATTGGCGCCAGAGATATCGCTGTCTCCTACGCTGCCGCCTGGAACTCGCTAATCTGCGATCGAGTCTCGTCACTGTCTGTGGCGACGTTTGCCAGACACCTGGAAGCTTGCTTGTTTAGTCGCCCGAGTTAGCACATCTGAGGACTGTTTATTTTGCGCTAGGCCTGTATAAAATTAATGTACTCATTATTCTCCCCGCGAAAGCGAGACGAGTTAGTACGTTTTTACCGGCGTCGTTGGTTTGTGTGTCTGTCTGTCTGTGTGTGTCTGTCTGTGACCACGATAACTAAAAAGACCGTGGACGGATTTGGTACCAAATTTTATGGGAAGGTTGGGAAGACCAAGTTCGTGTTTCGTTACGATCGGTAGAGGGATGTGGAAGTAACGGTCCGAAAACTCCGTAAACCGGCGATTGTTTACATTTTATACTTCTAATAGTAGGTGTGGCAAGTGTTGCCAAGTGTTGGCGACAATAAAACCACCCAAATTTCGCTTTCGTGGGGAGTTGTACTCTCTCAGAGTACTTTCCATCTAGTTATTATTATTATAAATGTACAAAATAGCAGTTTATACACACTGTTAACGGCGACGGATCGAAAACCGCAAAAATCATAAAAAGGCAATGTTAACCACACTAACATAGCCTGAATGTCAATGTTAGTGTGAATAACATTGCCTTTTTATGATTTTTGCGGTTTTCGATCCGTCGCCGTTAACAGTGTGTGTAAACTG
>Ga0209780_1000391_pt1 | contig 22720 bp, 17 predicted proteins | sample WorMetexBAHAMAS2_FD_187384 | JGI IMG/M metagenome (GOLD analysis project Ga0209780, IMG submission 187384) | Marine gutless worms symbiont microbial communities from Max Planck institute for Marine Microbiology, Germany - Inanidrilus exumae... | ecosystem: Host-associated > Annelida > Digestive...
AGAATAATATTATATACACACCCTTGTGTACAATCCAACAGATTTATTATATACACAACGTTGTGCAAATGCAACTAATATCTTATATACACAACACTTTTCACTAAAAATTCGTAACTCTAAAATTTCGTCTTTCTGTTATGCCCAGAAAAGACCTAGCCCCTTTTTCTTATATATCCCGACAAAAAACCCTCTTTTCAACGATAAAGTATGAACTTACTATCGAATTCTTGTCAGAAAACGGGTAAAAAGTCAGAAAACGGAAAAAATCCGGCCTACCCACAAACCCCGCTACCGCGCCTCCGCAAAAATCTCTTTTATTATTGCAATACAACCTTTTCATTGGTGTCGACAAAATGCTCGTAAAAATATCACCGTTACTGTGTCGGTTAGGGTTAGTGTTACGGTTAGGGTCAGTTTCGTTTTATTTGTTAGCAGTAACACGTTTGGTGCGTCGAGTGTCGCCAACTGCTGACGTTGTGTATATAAGATATTAGTTGCATTTGCACAACGTTGTGTATATAATAAATCTGTTGCATTTACACAAGGTTGTGTATATAATATCCGGGATACAAGAAATGGGTCTACGTCTAGGGCTAGAAAAAAACAACGTCCACGTTCACTGAAAATAGCGAAATGGTGCCTTGAATATTCACATAAAATATAATTGACGCTGAATCTCCAGATTGTTATATTGCAAGCAGCCGTCACTATAGTTTAGTGCGCGTTTATTTGTTCCTTTTGCCAGAAATAATACTAGGAGAAAATTTTTGCTCATCGTGTTGTTAAACCTTGGAATTATCTGCCTGCTCATGTTGTTGACTTAGTACATTAAACTGTTTTAAGAGATCGTTGCTTAAAGTGGATTTCTCTGGTTTTATTACAATACTGTAACTATTATCTATATATTTTTACCATTTTACATTTGTATATACTGTCTCATGTGTCAGTATGTACTTGTTTTATTTGGGCATCTGTCAGTGCTTGTTGATCCTTGCTGTCCTGCTTAAACTTTTGTTAGTCGGCTTGAAGCAAGGCTTCAGCCGAATATTGGATTCACATTACGGCACATTTTGGCGGTGTTCATGCATTTGGTTATAACTCTGCCGAAAGTGAACCGATTTGGATAAAATCTGGAGAACTGAGTACGATATCGGGGATGGCCCTGGTAGATTTTGGGCGCAATCCACACGGGTGACAGCTGGAGAGCCATACGAATTTTTGTCAGGTAAATAATGCACGATTTCACAGATTTCCTGTCAGCCAAATGTCACAAAATTTGAACACAACACGTCGATCGCGATGAAAACGTTTGGAACAGAACAATAAGATTTATTTACATTGTGGTAATGGGCTTAGTGCAGTGCCTAGGAGGGTAGTGGGCGGTCATTCACCAGGTCGGTATAAAACCTGGTGTATACTTCTTAAATGTGTTAATAGTAGCAGGGAAGTCGTCTCAGTCTTGACGTCTTGGTCTTGAGATGCACCAACGTCTCATCTCGATCTTGTCTCGACAAAAAATTACAACGTTTCAGTCTCAGGAGGCTGACGTCTCGGTCTCGTCTTAGCTATTTGCGTCTTGTGCCCAAGATGTTATTTTTCCCAAATTTTGCAAGCCACATTAATAAAATGAACCTAATCAGCAGTCGCTATTAAGGCAGTGTTAACACGAATAGGGAATAGGTCAATGTATTACTTACTGACAGAAGTTTCAGGTTGATGAAGTGACGACTGCAATCATTATAACATGTAGGCCTAGGCCTATTTTAACGTCTCCGTGACGTCTCATGACCTATAAACGTCTCGTCTTGGTCTCGTCTCGCAATCTGAAAGTCTCGTCTTAGTCTTGTCTCGGTCTCAGGCTTTAACGTCTCATCCCTGAATAGTAGTATTACAATTTGCACTTTGTGTTGGCATTGAGTTCCAGTTGTTATTCACTATCTTACTGAATACTGGTATAAAGATTTTGTAACATATAATCCGAATCTTCTTTCGAATACTTTTTCTAATATCCTGTCAGACCATTGTCATAATTGTCGAAAAATAAATCTTTGTTAATATTATAATTGCCGTTCATTATTTTGTAGGTTAATTTTAGAATTAAATTGCTTCGAACTCTTTTTTTCTAAGGCTGTTCCACTGCCTACATGTCGAAAACCCGATGTATAACTTCTCTCTCCGCATCAGGAAGTCATGACTAAGCAAATGTTGTGCCTATATAGCACAGGTGGGCTGTCCATTCATGGCCAGTCAGCAAGGGCATGTGAGCAGTACCACTCCTTCAGTTCTTAACTGGGGTGCCAGCTAACACAAGCTGACCTGTATGGTGACAATGGTTGTATGTGCTGTAACCCACAAACTTGCTGTTCATTGTTTGAACTGTAGATCCACATCACTGGTAGTTGCCAATGCCTAAACACAAGGTTTTCAAAGATTCTGATTCAGACGAAGAGCATGATGAAGATGTTGAATCTTCAGATGAAGATTCACTGGCACCAAAAGATGGTAAGTAACAAGACATTCTGTCATCAAATAAGTGAATAACGTATTTATTTTGAACTATACTTGCTTGTTGCTGTATTGTTTGATGACTGAGAATCTAAGGGGCCGTATGAAAATTAATCAGATTGGTTTGACCCGATTAATCTGATGTGGGCGTGGCTGATGACATTGGTCATGAAAAACGAATGCTTCTTGCTCCAGCAGACCCATCGTGTTGGCATTGCCAAGCGTAACCGTGTTGCTGACAGTGTGTAAAGGCATAACTAGTATGTTATCGTACATAGATAACATAATAGTGTAAATTCTATGTAAGCATTTTATGATTCCTTTAGTGTTTCATCATCATCACCCACAAGTGTCACCATTGTAGATCATCGTCATTGACCGTCAGTCACGACATCATCTTTATAATCTGAACATAACGTACTGATTACTGGTTGTACATAATGCTGAAATCTGTTTGACTGCTGTAGTTACTGGTGACGTTGTGCTTTTACGTTTTTTTGCAGTGTTAATAGTGCACTAGACACTCTGGTTTAGTCTTTCTGACATCTTTAATCCCCGTAAAAGACGACATAGTCGTTGAAAACTGAGCCAAGAATTAAAATGGAAAATAATAAGTTTTCTTCCAGATTACACACGTACAAAAATGGCCGGTCGTAAAAGAGAAAGATATAAAATAGAGCCAAGAATTTCAGTAACCTTTATGCTGGAATTGGAATATGAAAGCAAAATCATTTTTTTAAACTATTAATGATTAAAGCAATATGTTCTTGGCTGCTTCCTGGTTGAACGGATGGAAAGTTTGCAGCCAAGTCACGATTTATGTATGAAGTGGACAGAGTTGTGACAATGAATGTCATTTAATTTAGCTCCAGAGAGACTCCTAATTAATTGTCGAGAAGTCTGATACTGTAATTTGCTGTGATTATTTCAGACGTGGAGAAAGCATCAACTGATGCAGACAGCGATGCTGAACCAGAGGCTGTAACATTTGTCGACAGCAGAAAAAATGTCCTTGACCGGGTCAGAACAGCCATTCGTCAGATAGAACATGATCGTCAGCAGCTCAAGGCAAAGCGACAGAAGAAAGATACTGTATATAAGGAGCAAAAGGTGTAGTATGCACCTCAATCTTAATTGCATTCCAGTTTAGCCTATTCTAATTAGACATATTTTTATTACTTGGGTGCGGACTATGGAGTACTGTGATCTGTATTTTTGTTTGTCTGCCGGTGTGTCTGCTCACATTTCTCAAAAACCACATGTCTATACATCACAAACCATCACAAACTTTTCTGTAGATGTTACCTGTGGCCACTGCTCAGTCCTCCTCTGATGACAGCACAATACATTATGTGCTACCAGTTTTGTGGATGATATACTGTTTTCACATAATGGAGCGATTGGGCCAGAATCAATGATGACGCATATCTTTCTTCCAGATTGGAAGTGGCAGCCCCAGTCAGATGTTGTTGGTCGAGTTTGCCAGGTGGTGGCACCAGGGGCGAAGTCTGCCATCATTTGTTGATGTCAGTGCTTGGTGCTTGATTTCTGTTGTTGTTTGGGCAACTGGAGGGGCATTTGACGTATGACAACCTGCCGTAATTGTCTCAGCCGAAGCCAGTAACTGTAAAAAAGAAGGCCTGTTAAACTACACTGTGTCCTAAAAAAGTTACCACCTTTAAACTCTCTGTAACGTTGTAAAATCTGGATCGATTTTTAAAAATTTTACACTGCTGCAAAGCGTACAAAATTTTCTGCAAAACTCATATGACATTACCCACCTCACCTTGGGCTCGTTGCTACACTGTCTTGGGAAATTAAAAATTCAAATTTTCTGCAGATATTCAGCAAATATAGAAGAAAATGCAAACAAATTGCATTTCAAATGCATCAATTTTAATTACTCTACGCATGTAACTGTGTATGCTGAGTGTATCTATGTGTTAACAAAATATTTGACATATTTAAGCATACGAAGGCATAGGCATACGAAGGCATAGCTATGTTTTTCGATAAAATGTGGAAAAGGGCGACTCAAACCAAGCATATCCAAGACTGTGTCCAGCGTGTTCCACTTACACAATGTTAGTTCAGCTCGTGAATTAAAAAGTCATGACGAATGGCCAGTACTTCAAACATGACCCGCATCCAGTCTACGTTGGCGTCACTCTAGATTGTACCCTGAGCTGCAAGCAGCACCTCACTAAGGTAGCCAACAAGGTGAAGAGCCATAACAACCTACTCACGAAACTGGCATGCTCCAGCTGAGGTGCAAACGCAAACACCTGACGGTCTTTGGCGTTGGCCCTCTGCTACTCAGTGGCACAGTACTGCTGCCCAGTCTGGATACATTGTTGATGTTCCGCTAAATTTCATGATGTGCCTTATCACTGGGACATTGCGCTCTGCACCATTGCCATGGTTACCAGTTCTGGCGAACATCAAGCCTCCAGCTCTTATATGCAAAGCTGCAGTAGACAGGCTGATTCAGAAGACAGACCTACACTAAGGTTGACCATTACACAAATATGTGTTTTCTCCTTCCTGCAACTGACTGCCATCATGCAGACCCCTCTGGACAGACACTCATCCCACAGACATCACCAGTCAATGGCAAGATGACAGGAAGTCGGCCTCGGTGGTCAACTCTTCCCTTGTGGATGACCCCACTATCCGGCAACCAGGATTCCATCTGCCACAACGATACTGGTCAAAAATAAACCATTTTCGCAATTTTTCGGGCTAACCAAGATCACTGTGCATCCTGCCATAAAAAGTGTGGCCTTGCAGCAGGTGACAGGTGTCAGTGTGGCAAACGTCAAACAGTGTTTCACATCATCAACAGCTGCCCACAGACCAAGCTGGAGGGTGGTCCATAGCAGCTTCACTTGGCTGAAGCAAGAATATTGGGCTGAAGATGCCGCTGTTCAATGGTTGATGTCACATGGCTCGTAATGCACATGATAACAACAACAACGTTTGTGTCATGTTTGGTGATTCTAGCTCAGGTATTATGTGGAAAATCAGACAAATGCACATAAAAACTCTACCCCCAACATCTACCTGTCATCAGCGTGGATAAAATGCATAGCTGAGTTGTAGTTTGGCTGCTACTTAATTATTTGATAATTTATTTTGTGTTTGTGTAACTGTTTTAGAGACTTAAGTTGGAAAAATTAACCAGATTGCCAGAGGATGTCCTTGAAGCGGTATCTAGCAACTGTTCTAGAGAGCGAAAACAGCTAAACTCGGGAACAAAATCGTCAAAGCCTGCAGTTGTGGACACGGAAAATGAAGCAGCCAAAATGTCTGATGATAAGGGTAAGCTAAAATTTTTATTATAACTTCTATTATTTGTATTAGAGGAAGCTGTGGCAGTCAGTTGCACAAACAAACTTTTAATAACCAAAAGTACGCATAGATTTGTAGAAATGCAAAAAAGTAACACTTGGTAATTGTCTTTGTAAAAACTAAAAACCTCCCCAAATGTTAGGTAAGACTTTTTTGGAGACCTGGAGTAACTCGAGGCCTGTTATACAGCAAGTCTCCACTGCCACTGACAGACCCACGCGACGCGGTGCCTCACGCCCACCGTGTTGTACACAGATGTAGATGGGCCAGTTTGATAAACTGGTGACCAATGACCATCATCACACTGACCGTCCACCTAAGTTGACAGCAGCTGAGACGATCGACTTGACAACTCTACCTGCAGCCGTTCCAGAGATATGTTTGGTGCCAACCAAAATGCAAATGGTTCACGTGACCTAACCATGCCCCTTTTAGGGATGGTTTGCCATCCTTGGGCTAACACTTGCTACCATCAATCTAACTACTAAACTTGAAGTTTCTATCTCGATTCACTACTAAGATATGAAAGGTAATACAAAATGTCAAAAATGGGGTGGTTTGGGGTAGTTAGGGTCACTCAATGTCACCGGAAATAGCACCATTCAATAGAGCGCATATGAGTTCCTATTAGCCTTCCATGGTAACTGTGTCCCTGTTTTGATATACAGTGAGATATTGGTTTAAATCACTGATTTGCACCTATCCCACCTCTATTTGGCGCCCCATTGGGGGTGACCCCGTTGGAATTTTGCCGAGATCTTTGGCATCAGAAAACCAGAATCCCTGTGCTATTGTATGGCGTTGTTTGCGTCATCCTGTGTTTAGTCATTTTGGTACAATACCGGCATGTGACGGACAGATGGACAAACACACGCCGACATACCTCGCTAGCATAATAGATATACATGGTAAAAACTGAAGTGGCTCTGGGTAGTAGTATTTGAATTAATTTAAATTGTGAGGTATGGAAATTGCTCTGTCTGTTCTCTTAGTGTTACTGAGGAAGAGCATTTGGCTACTAGAGTGAGCAAAATTATTTTTATTTATATTGAGTGTATGTGTGATGATTTCTGCTTTTATTACTCGCTGGTTTACTGAAATGTTTTATAATTTTAGTGTGTTTGCTGTGACTGAGTTCAGATATTGGGACCAAAATCACTAATTCTGAAGCTGAAGATTACATACCATTGGACAGGTGCAGGAACTGATGTTTTTTTTTGTTTAAATTTTCAATTATTATTCCTATTTCAGTGCTCTGACACTGTTGGTTAAGCAATGAAGGGCATCCGGCCAATAGCAAACGTACTCCACAGATGTCAAAGGTTTGCTTCTGGGAGACCTGCATGAAGATTAAATATTCTAGAGACTAGACTGACTCAACTGACAGCAGTATGGGGCCGTCCATAAAAGACGTCCAAAAACAGTCCCCAAAATTATTAATTTTTACACCGTCGCTCCTTTTTGTCTGCTTTTGTCTTCATTTAGCGTCTACCCTCCCCCGCCCTGAGGACGTCCGCAGCGCCGTAGATCTAAGTCCGTGCTATTGACAATGCGCTATATAAATTCACTTTTACTTACTTTTACTTACTTAATAGTGAATGAATTCCACGCAATTAAAGCCTGCAGCTACTGTCAACTTGTCTCTAGCGGCCGTCGTCAGTGCTGGGCGGCCAGTGCTATGAAATGCAATACATATGTGCAATCGTACAGCAGTGAGTGGACACTGTACAGCCACTAGATGATATGGCATGACATATCATGGAGATAATGTGCATTAGTATTGAGGTATCGAACGCAGGTATATGCATGCTACATTAACGAAATCAGAAGTTGAGGACCAAAAACTATTTGAGTTTCCCTGCTTCAAATGCCACTTTTGTCTGCATCTGATTTAATCCTCCTTCCCCTCTGTATAAAAGTCCTTTATGGATGAGCCCTATATCGTCTTGATTGCTGTTTTGGATAGTAATGCCGGGATCAAGGCTGTTACTGTCAACCAGCTGTCAAAGACGACGTCAACAACACGGAATGCTATTGAGTTCCGTCGCCAGCGTTCACACAATCCTCGAATACAGCGAGAGTCGGGTAAGAACTTATGTGTACGTTAATTGTCTGTTTCTGCTGCCCAATAAGGACATTTCTTTTGATTCTGTGAAAAATACACAGGTTACAAAGTGAAGGATGTAAGACCAATGAGGTATTTTTCTGATACCGGTGTACCGCGAATCCCTTCTGTGGGTCGCCTGTTGCTGCTATTTGACACCAATAGTCCTGCCATGGTCACTCATAGTCTGCACTCAGTGATTGGATGGTGTACCCAAGGTCATGTGACGGGATTGTGGCAACTCACCATTGGGGGATGATGCTTTTGGCTAGTACTTGCTATGAGCCATTTGTTTACCAAATTGGCACAGCTAATAGCTTCACCAATTCCAACCAGTGGTCAAAGAAATTTGATGAAAGGGCGCATCGCATGTCATGCCGTTATTGAGGACTAAGGATCAACTTTGCTGCATACTCCACAGCAGAGGTTCCCATTGCTTTTCAATGTGCTGGACAACCCCAAAAATTGCTCCTAGACCCCATCTAATACGTGGTTCCTTGCGCCCACCCGAGTCAAACGGCATCTCGATCGGTTCAGCTGTTTGCGGGGCTCACAAACGTGACCAACAGACATAAAGACCACCCGACTCCCTCTGTAGCAATAGCCTGCATCTTATGCATTGAATACATAAGATGCGGCCTAAATAGTGCATACTCATCAAGACTTAGGTAATACCAAAAAGTCTTTTAAAAATTGGCCTAACACCACTAGGAGGAGACCTCTATCCTACAGTTCATAACAATTTGATTTTGACCTTATCCCTTAGACTCTATGTTACATCTGTAACAGATGTAATCTGTCCTCTTTAGAATTCTCGATACATCACTGGTTGGCAGTGTGTACCAGTACTTTTTATAAATATGCATTTAATGCTCTGTTTATTGATTGGTTGTAGCTTCCTCATTTATGGCGAAAAGTATCAAGAGGAAGGTCATGAAAGCTTCTTGATCCAGTTGCTTATTATTCGAAGTGCATCAAGCAGCACCGGAAAGTAGTGTCGAGACTCCGGATGAATAAATCCTGACTGTCTTGCATGCACTTTTAAACAATGATGAGTGATTTTGCAGTGGATTTGAAGATAACGTGTGTGGATTTCTTGTTCAAGATATGGAGACAATGTGGGAAAGGCTAATTACACCATTCATGAGAAGTTTCACCATCATCTTCCTAATGCAAATGCGGTAGTTGGCTATGCAGGCAGAGAAACTTTGTTCCTACAGAATCCTCTGGTTCTTAACTGGGTTGCCATCTAACATAATGTCTGTAAAATGGTTGTATGGGAATGGGTGTATGTGTCAATGTCTTTTCTTTTCTTCAGTGACAACAACTACACACGTCCATCCAGCAATTTGAAGATTTCACCACTGACTTGTAATCTCCTCTTCTTGACCTTTTGACTTATAAAGGCTATTGCTGTTTCACGTTGTATGAGTAATGTACTGATTAAACTGAGTTTTGTATGTCTGACTAGGAGCTCATTAGTCATTTGTGAGCATATACAGGTCTATTGACCCAATAATCTTCTTTATGTCAGTTCAGACACTGTAGATTGGGTATCAGAACTGTAAAGATCTGCTCCAATTTTCTGTGAACCTGGAATTACACCAGAAAAGAAGGCTTGTTAAACAAAAGCTGACGGTAGTAGTGGTAGTGCCGGACTGCCTCCACGGACTTTTGCCTGCACCGTTTCTTCTAGTACTCGGTTTTTGATTTGATTTTTTCCTTATTTTTCGTTTCTGGGTCGTGCGCTAGATTAAGCTGGCCATCTTGTCAGCTTTTGAGCGCACGTTAATCTACCGTATCGTATAGTATAATGTTAGTGTATGGCTTTGACTTTTGACCTTTTAAATGTTTTAATAGTCCATGTTGTCCACGTGTATGCAATATGCTGAATGTACCATTATCAGTTGAGATATAGCTTATTTCTCTGGCCGTGTCCATAGAGGAAATCGTAATGTAACGGTCTGGTGTCCGTCTGTCTGTCTGCCCGTCTCCCCGTCGGCATACTGGCCGTTACTCACCAAGGGGCAGCATGCGACGCGGCCAGCGTACATTTCAGCCGGAAGATAGGGAGGGCTGATATACTTGTTTTGGTCTGGAGGTTTTTAGCGACCTGGGTATACCTGCCCATGGCGGATATCGGTCGCAGGGTCGCTTCGTGAAATGGCTTTACTCCGGAGGCGCAGATCGCCTAAAGTGAATTACCAGTTTTACGAAAACTAATTTAGTCACAGTTAAGTGTTATTTAAAGCCACGCAACCTGAAAAACTGTAGCTTCTAGTAACTATTGGCCTTCTGTGTGTGAATAGGCATTATTGTGTCCACTGAATTCACTCAATGTGTTCTGTCTGTCTGTCTGTGCTTTGTTCCTTCTGCACGGCCACAGTTTTAAGCGGATCTCCACAAAATTTGTCAAGTGGCATCCTTACACCCTACACATGGTCACAGGGGTTAGCGAGCGCCGCTCGAGGCCGCGGGCTCGCGCTCAGAGCGCCCGAATTGGCAGGCGCAACGGATCGAGCGCCGTAGGCGCGTTAGCTCCATCGGGAAATTCGGAATTAACCATAGGTGAGAGGTGTGACCAAGCACCATAGGCGCGACGGGAAGCACTAGTTATGCATAAACTGCAGTTTTTTAATATTTATTCGAAGTAGGCCTCCCTAAGTGTCTAGTTTTAATGGTGAGACTAGTGTTGAAGTTGGTCTTGTCAACGAAATTTTTTTATCGACTGATTCTGACTAAATGAAATGCACTAAATAAGAGGCGTTGAAAACACGTTTTTCTACGAACACTTAACTGCTATAGACATACGAAACACCAACGGCAAGTCAGCATAGTGAGGAATGCTAGCACAACATTTGCAGACTAACAGACAATGTGCAGGGTTCACAACACACAACGAATTAGACACGCACTTAAACGTTAGCCTACGTGTTGGAAATAATTCCTTCGTAAACGTTAACATTAAATAACATTACGCAAAACTTACACTGTAACTGCACAAATTATTATGACCAAATACCAAAACTCCGGTAGGCCTTGGAGGACGAAAAACTAGCATTAGATCGTCTGCTATTTACAAAGAGTATTTAAGCCTACACTGCAGTCTACAACGACGGCTCAGGTAGGCATCTATTAACAAACGACAGGTGAGGACAGGTACGTCATGATGGTTCAGTTGAACATGGCGTTGAGTGACTTCTTTAAGTTCAACATCTCTTGCTGCTGCTGTAACCACAATATCATCATCATCATCAACGTCGTCATCATTTCGCCAAGTGTAAAATGAAATGAAATATGAAACACCGTCTACATCCTCTCCTCCCCAAACACAGAAATAGTACGCCTAAAACTAAAAAGCGGGGCAGAGCCCAACGTGTAGTCCGCCCAGCATGTGCATTGTGCGACTGTGCATTTCTCACTGGTTGGCAGTGTGTACCAGTACCAGTTACCCACAGACCACTGCACCATAAATAGTTATTTATCTATTTATAGTTCAGTGCTACAGACTGGCTATGTCCGCACCGTTTCTTTTGAGCTGCTCGGTTTTTGTTTTTATTTTTTCCCTATGTCTCGTTTCTATGCCGTGCGCTAGATTAAGCTGGCCATAGCGTCAACTTTTGAGCGCATGTTTATCTACCGTATCGTATCATCATCATCGTCGTCACCTCAAACAGACCACGCTACTCCGTGTGTAGTATGCGATGCGACCTAAGAAGAAACGAGCTAGCTCCCCATCAACCATCAACACCATCGTATTGATAAAACAGAAGTGGCAAAATGTTTACTTACAAGGAAGCAGCATTAGCTCATTATCATACTGAGTTGTCATATTTACTGCACTATGAGCCTCCACACGTCACATTTTTCCAGCTGATCATAATTGAGTTGTATTGTATCGTCACATTTTTCCAGCTGATCATAATTGAGTTGTATTGTATTAAAATCAACACATTCAAGGTTATACGTCCCACTCAACACAGAATAGGTCAATTCGCAGACGTTGTTCCCAGCCAATCTCTTGGCTTGGTACTGAAGAAACTAAACCCAACACAACAAAAGCAAGCAAAACAGGAATAAACTGATCTAAGCTAACATAACAACACATATAATGTTCAACCTAAACAAATACATAAACACGAAATCTAAACCTAAACCGTCATTCTGTTTACACGTGTATGCATATCAATGTGCACAACTGTCGTACACAATACGTTATGGATGTGCAGAGTGGTGAATCAGAAGAGGAAGAAGTGATGGGTGAAGGAACAGGAGAGTCGGAAATAGAGGAACTGGAATCGGAATGATGTTGACGAAGAGATAAAGGGCAGTGGTTAAAGTGGCGTGGGATGCAGGGGGACGCCGTCCCGCCACCTCAAATATATGGTAGAGTCAGGTATCCCAACGGACGCTCGGGGACGGTAACGGGAACGCGTAACACAACGCAAAAGTCATCAATAACTGAAGTTGAATGCTCAACTAAGTCGACTGTAATGATGTCTGACAACAAAGTGTAACGGAACGTATTTGTAAATTTTCATTTTATCGGGGGCCCAATTTAACAGCTAAGGCCCCGCAACTGCTGACAGGTCGCCCAAACTGCAAATCACAGTACCCCCACCTGTACGTTTTCACTTTAACCACTGATAAAGGGAGTTGATTGATTCCAGAGACGAGGTGATGTGGTCGAGTGGGCCGGGTTCATGTTATGTGTGTATGACTGATGGCAGGACTCACACAGTCCATCAAGATCTTCTTCTGCATTGCCGCCATCTCTTTCTTCATGTCGACCGTCAAGCCGGACTGCTGTTCCCGGTGCGCTTTCTCCAGCTCCTCCGACTCCTGTCTCACAGCGTTATTATAGCGTTCTCAGCGACGTCCCATCAGTTACACGGTGTGTGGTCCACTGACCAGTACGAGTCAAAACGACGCCAAATATTTCACAAGGTAGTGTAGTGACACATGATGGGTCGGGTCTTTTGACACTTTATTGTAAATTCACAGTCTTGTTACTGCAGACTCGAGTTCAAGACCACAACTTTAACGTCTGGTCTGAAGACCAAGACCTTCAGAAATTAATGGCAGAGTTTGTACACGGAAGAATTACGACAATCAGTCCGCACTTAGTGAACTTATGGGCAAGTGTATGGTAGTCGTGGCTCAGTAGTCTAGTGGTTAGGGCACTGGACTTGCGAGTCAATGGTTATGAGTTCGATCTCCGGCTGCCGCACTATCTGTCGGTTGATACTGGGTAGGCCTAACCGTCTTCGGGCGGGCATACCATCTTGGTATGTGACTGGGGCACCGAGAATTCCTGTTCTGAAGGTTAACAATTCCCTCTGGTATGGCAAAAACTTTCCGTTATCAAAACAGTTATCAAAATGCTTGTATGTTTGAGTATATTAGACGATGCGGTAGCATCGTAGCGAAGAATTAAGAGATGCTACCAGCACTAGTCTTAAGTATGGCTATTAGGGCTGAATTTTGGCGATCCCTTGAGAAACAAGGAAAGGCAGAATGGATCAAATATTAGTATCAGTGTGCTGTCCTCCACAGAATGAACACATAGATATAAAAAAGTGGCAAACAGTCATGTCGGAGTTATTTTAAAAAGATGTTGAAAATGCCCAAAAATTCATGTTCTTCTTCTTCATCTTTGACATTTTTTAATGATTAAAGAAATGTTCTTAGCTGAAACATTTCCGTCCATCTAATCAAGGTGGCAGCCAAGAACATTTCTTTAATCACCACGTCTCACACCTCCAACTTCACCATTCATGCATTTTTGACCCCATCGACGACCTGCTCTGACCTTGACCTTTGACTGCCAGAATATAATCAAGTCATCAGTAGGGGCGAGCGAATACTCCCTGTCCGTTTTATCAAAATTGTTCAAGGCGTTCATGAGATATTGTGCTAACAGTGTCTGACTTTGTAATGCACCTATGTTTTATTATCTGTAATAGGTCAACATAAATTTCTTCATGATGATGCAGCGGCGGCTGAGCCGCGGGGTCAGATGAACCCCCAATGTTAGAGGTGGGGGCCAAGGCCATATCTCTGACCCCATAATGTTTGGGTGATGTGGTGCTGATGTTTCTGTCCAGCGTTGCGGAGCACATTTTCTTACCTAAAACGAACCCAAATGCAGGATTTGACCAAACGTTTTCCGGGGGTGCTATCCCCGGACCTCCGTGGCGGGAGGGGGACACCACCTCCCCACAAACACCACCTCCCCACACTCTGCTCCGTATTTGCCCATGCTTTCTGACTCCCCTCCCCCAATATTTTCGACACTCCGCTGCCACTGTGATAATGGTGATGATGACAGGACAAATGGATGAACGGGAGAGCCCCAAAACATAATGCCTTCGGGTGGAGCAGGAAGAATAACACAAATCAAAAGAAGCAGTAGCAGTAGTATCCAGGGTCAAGCGGTCACGAGCAGAGATGGTCAAGAGATGTGACCGGCCTTGAGATGCTGGTCGTAAAGGTCTCGGAGTGACTTGAGACGCTGTGTCTGGACCACACGAACCTGAGAGTAGACCTTCTGCTGCTGACGCAGTTGATTCTGCACAACACGATGCATCACCATCGCATCTCACACACGGTACTTACATTGACTTTCAACTTGATTTTAACCTTCAAAACTGGCAACAGTCCACCATCACCACCATCACAAGGTGCTTACAAATTTGGCAAAATGAAATTCCCTGAGTTTTCCAGAGGCTCTAAACTGTCTTTTCCATACAATTATGAAGTTAAAACCCGATGTAACGAATCACCTTGGCAGTCATTTCGGTATACCTTTGTTGCAGAAATACAGAATTATATTTTTGAGAAGCATGGTGACTGGCTCCACCCTCTTACATGTCGGCATGTTGTGTGTTACAGATTACGTCACGAAAAAACAACATCTGATATGCCAAAATAATAAAAATTCCCTCAGTATATTTTAAATTCCTTGAGTTTTCCCTGAGTTTTCCAGAACTAACAAATTGCCTGAGATTTCCAGGAATCCAGGTTTTCCAGAGTTGTAAGCACCCAGCATCATCACCACCACCATTACCACCACCACCACCGCCATCTCCGTTTTAATATCCGTTTTCCACCTAAATCCGGGTCAGCCAGTTCCTCCTTGCCTCGCTTCATCCATCTGTTCTCAAAGAGAACGTCTGGGGATGAGTAGTCCTAACACAGGTTTTTCTATGGGTCCAATGTCTTTGCTGTCAACCAACCAACAACAGCGTCAACACACTGTAAGGCAGGACCATTATAATTACTCATGTAAATAACATATTATTTACTAGACCAACAGCTGGAACCACCTGCAGCTTTTCTTCATTCTCACGAATCTTCTCCAAGTCTGATTCCCACTGCTGGAAGAGGACGAGGGCTTGCTTGCGATAGTCATCCATCAACTTCTGCCTATCAGGCACACACATTAATACATCTAGCAACTACTCATCAAATACTTCTGTTTAGTACGGTAAGGGTCAGTTTTACCACCACAAATGAATCTTCCATTAACGCTGATGGGAGACTAATTTGCAGTGGAAAAACCGGCCCTAAGTCTTTGGAGTAATTCTACGATGCAGCCCAGCAGGCAGATTGACTACTATCATCATGTTTTTACTTTGCTCCAGCAGAAGTGTGAAGTATTGTAATCAGCGTGACCGTATGTTTGTCTGTCTGTCTGCTCTCATATCTCAAAAATTAGCCCCGTACGGGACTGACGGTCAACTCTTCAGAACTGAAGTTTGTGCTAACTTCAAAGTCACGTAACACAAAACTAGGCCAAATATCAAAAAGCCGGCCCGAAGAAATTCAGACATTGTGCCCTAGTTTAAGAATCCGTGGTCAATTGCCAGTCCCCATTGTAAATGGCGGAGGAGATAGAATTTGAAAATGGAAGGATTTCCAATTTTAAAGGGCTCGTGACCTTGACCTTAACCTTGGATCGGGTCATACTGCATACCGTCGTGCATCACTCATCGACCTCTATCTACACGCCACATGTCATTGAAATCGAAGAAACGTTTTGTGGACAGACGGACGTACGCACGTACGTACGTACGCATATACGTTATATACGTACGGACGGACATTTGAGACCGGCTTTATCAAATCGATTCTGTCGAAGAGTCGACCTAAAAAGACATGTCCAAATTTCACCAAATTTTCTGTACGTGTTACCTATGGCCGTGGTTCAGTCCTCCTCTGATGGAAATGCGACATATTATGTACTTCCGGTTTTGTGGATGACGTCATGTTTCATATAACGGATAGAACAGGCCCGAATCAAAGACAACGCGTATGTTGCGTCCAGTTGCCAGGTACTGGCACCTGTCGGACGTCAGACAACGTTGTATTGTTGTGATCGCCAGGTGGCGGCATCGGGGCGAAGTCTGCCATCTCTGACTGCATCCTGTCCGCACTTAAGTACAAATTTAACTGCATTTCTGCCATGAACTGTTATTTCCACGTACGCTACAAGAACGGCAAATTGTGGCACACAAATACAAAACAATCAGACGAGATTTTTGTCGGTCCAACCTCTGGTTCTGCTGCGCTTTCCAGACTTCATCGAACTTGCGATTTCCTGACGACAATGAGCTCGAGGTCACCTGCTCCAGCTTGCGCTTTTTGACGGACATCGACTTGGCAATGTCGTCTGTCACGCAAAGTCGCAAACATGGACACCCAGCAGATTAGCTCAGCTGCATACCGGTACTGTCAAAAAAGTCCATGTCCAACATGCAGTGGTTTCAGGACCGGATTATGACATAGGCATCGTAGGCAAATGCCTACGGCCTACGACGTTGAAGGGGCCTACGAAAGACGGCTGCAAAATATTCTAACCATACGTTAATCAATCAATCACTGATGTTTTATGTACTGTAAGCAGTAAACTGTCGATTTTTGCACTAAAACATCAGTTTCACGTAAAGTCACCAAGGAAACTAACAATTTAGCATTGCGCAGAAGTCGAGATGGCGAGGCCTACGCTTGCGCGGTGTCTACGGCCTGAGTGGTTCGCAATTGCATCCTTTTCGCCATGTCAGAGTGTCATTCCCCCCTTTTGAAGACGATGTCATAACTCAAATAAAAATTAATCCCATACAGGACTGACGGTCGACTCCCTACTTACTGCCAACTTCAAAGTCACGTGACACAAAAAAACTGGGACAAAAATCAAAAATCCGGCCCAGATAAGCTTTAGGTATTGTGCCGTAATTTAAAAATCCGTGGTAATTTGCCAGCCCCCATTATAAATGGGGGAGGAGATAGCCTTTGTAAATGGCCGAATCTCCGACTTTCAAGGGCTCGTGACCTTGACCTTGACCCTCGGGTCATACTGCATACCGTCATGCATCACTCATCGACCTCTACCTACATACCAAATTTCACTGAAATCGAAGAAACTTTCTGTGGACAGACGGACGGACGGACGGGCGGACGGACATTTGAGACCCACTTTATTAGCTCGACTCAGAGGAGTCGACCTAATAATAATGGACTTCATGCAGTGCAACATCATATTATTTGTAATTAAAGTATGACATGTAGGCTAGGTTCTATTATGCGCTATACCGAGAAGAAGCGTGCCGCATGGAAAGACCGTTTTGGAAGTATAGGCCTATCTATTCCCGGATCACGGAGCACAGATGCCCAACATGTGGAAAAATTTGTCAAGCCCGGATTGGTCCCACCAGCCACCTCCATACTCACCGACCGTCCAGTACTACAGACTAAGCTAACCGTCATGGTCATCATCATTTTCTTCTTGCGTATGCAAAAAACGGGCGCTACATGGCTCCACGACCGGGATCTTTCCGGATTCGGTTTGCAGTTGGCAGCATTGGTTCCCCCAGGTCTGTCACACCCGGGGCAGTCACAGGAAGAGCGCCGAGAAGGCTGATGCCATCCTCCCCGTGGTCATCTTCCAATACGAAGGACGAACATCAGCAGCTGCATGAGCAGTGAGCATATGACTCAGTTGTCTGACTGTAGTTGTCTGCAGTTGTCTGACTGTAGTTTTCTGATACGCATGTTGTACAAAGATACTTACTGACTTCTCATTTTCTTTTCTCTTATTTATTCTATATTGTAATGGCTTGCGTTATGTCATGCCATATTAAACGACGATTGATTGATTGATTGATTGATTGATTGATTTGGCCCTGATAGACAATGATTGGAATTACTACTGCTAAATCTGCTAAAAGATCGATATTCCAACAGTTTGAGTCTGGTTCAGCCCTTTTCAGAAGTTACGTACTTCATCTTTTGTGGATGACGTCATTTTTCCACTTAATGGAGCAAATTGGCCACGCAGCATCAAAGACGACTCGTATGTTTTGTTCAGTTCACCAGATGGCGGCACCGGGGCGAAGTCGACAAATTGAAAAGCATTGGAATTCAGTGCTGCTAAGCTATATGCAGTGCAAAACCAATAACGGTGACAGCGGGACTGCGGCAGCCGGGTGCAATGCTCCAGACTGGTCGGTGTTAGGCCTACATATTACATTGTGCCCGTGAAAAATATGCCCTTGCGATGCGGCCTTTTGTCACAATTATTTGACCATTTGTTTACTTTATGAGAGGTCAGGTCGGCCAAAAATTTTCCCTACTGTCACTTGGGCGTTGGAGTCTACATGTAGATGTCCCTGAAGGTCGCACGCCCGGGGTCACTGAACTGTCCGAACCGCTTTCAGCTATAGGTCACGTCGAATTCTACTCACGGCTGAACGTCTGAAGCATCTGCTCCATCTCCTGAGGCACGTCGAACGCCGGCTCAGCTTCGACCGTGTCCTTGTCGACTTTGAGATCCTTCTTCGGTCGTCTGCCCTGACGAGCGGACTGAGATGACGCAACCGACGACGCTACATCAGGCCACAACTCCACATTCAGCAGTTCCTTACACGACGAATGGACACGGGCACAACTACCTTACCACCGGTTCCCATTAAGCTACTGATCCCGTCCAACATTCGGCAATTATTAACTGCACAACGATACAAAACATTGGCATATGTGTTAGGTTAGGCCTACTATATCTTACTATAGGCCTATAGCATATGTAGTTTTTAATATTCTGTTTACATCTTTTTTTTTGGGGGGGGGGCTCATGTTAGAGTAGTTTCTCTGCCTTTGGGTCCTGCTAGCACTCCTGTTTGGATTTGTTGTTTCCTAAGCCTGATGGTAGAGGTACGAAAATATGTGGTATAAAACTTGTTCTCTGAACAGGCTAAAACACTCAAGCTTCCAGCTGCGTAAATCAGCAGTATACAGTATCTGGTGTTGTTGGTATGGGGAAGTTGGGACAATTTAGTTGGAGTATTAATGGAGTATCAATTATGAATCTTCACATGACTTTACTGACTAATCAGACGAAGCATTTCTTACTGCAGAATTCTATTGGCAGTGTCAATGACGCTGGCGGATCTCGACACCCTGAAAACATCAATGGCGACAAAGTTTGTTTATTTTTAATTGTGTGCACAAACAACAATATATACACACTCTGACTGTCCATAGGTGGTGAGTCAGGAACTTCATTGAGGTCATTCTTCATGGAGACAGTTGCAGCCGACGGTTCCACAGCCGCCTTCGCCTTCGGACTATCAGCAAACATGGCAGGGCGCGATGACGACAGTCTCTTCTGAACTGTGCGTGCAAGAGACGTAGACGTCTGGAGAGCAGCCCGCGGTGCAACAGACGACGACCGTGGCATCTTACCGTCTGCAGCGAACATGAAACGTAGCATATCAGATTAGACCTATATTTCTTTTTTTCTAAAACGACACTGAAAGTTAAGCACAATAATCTTAAGCACAGCTTAATTGACTTTCTTGTAAATATGTTGAAGTTAAAATTGAAAGCTAAGAACTCAGCATATTCTTCAATAATTTAATTTGGCCCTGCCATTCCTTCTCGTAGGAAACGTGGATGCTATCTTCAGTGTGGGCCACACTGACATGTGTGGTAGTGTTGGCGCCTGCCCCAACACTAACCAGGAAGCTACACTGGCCTAACCCTCATCCGTAGATGGCCCTCAACTGCAACTACTAAACTTCGCTGACCGTCGACCCATTCCCGGTTTTCCCTAGCGTAATCTGGTATTTCATATAGCGCAGATAATTAACACAAAGAATAACAAACGACTATTGCTGACTACTGAATAAGGCATAATGCATTACATTAACATTAACAATACAAACAAATAAAAACAAGAAGCTCAGAGTCAGCTACCGCAGAGGGACCGCACGACGCACTGTGCTAATAAATTGGTGCTAGGTCACGAAGTGTGGCAGCTAGAAAGGTTTCAACCAGTAGAAGTGACCTTCAAGTCATTGAAGGGCACTGACAATGGTGCCATCCGATAAACCACATACGATTTCCAATTAGTATTCCATTGCACCTGTATCTCTCTACGTTGCACCGTTAACGAGATATTATCACTTACTGTCCTACAAATTTTAGAGGTCACGTGACTCCATACACATCCTTTTGGGGGTAATATAGTAGTCTAGTACTCCTCTGTACCAATCAGCACACGAAATTTGAACTGCATACCGCCATGCATCACTCATCGACATCTACCTACATACCAAATTTCATTGAAATCGAAGAAACTTTTTGCCCATAGATGGTGAGTCGGGAGTATGGAGTCGCGCGGTAATGAATGCATTTTTTAAAGCAAAAGGAGTACAATATTCACAACAATGTAAAACGGTGGTGACGCCACCTGTTGAACTGAATGACGACTATCCACACTGAAGATAACCTCCCAACTGTCTAACTGTCAGTGTCCGCCACACTGATATTTGGAGTCACCAGGCCATTCATTATAGGTTGCCAAGGTTAGACCTGTCACAGTAACCCTAACAATAACCGTACTAACCGTATTAATGTGAATCAGTATCAGTTAACACAGCCACACGGCAAATAGCCTCATGAGTATATGAGTATATGTTTGTGTGCATATGCCACGCCCACGTGTCACACTTACTCTACAGGTACTGTGACTGGCCCCATTTGGCGGCCAAAACGAAGATAACATTTTCGCTTAGGAAAATACGTCTTTAATTCATACCGACCATGCTTTAGTAATTTACGCATCGTACATGGCACAAGCAACAGTAAAACAATATATACAAGATGTATGAAACAAATGAAACCACCTATAGTTAAATAGTATCGATAAAATTCAATAATTTACACAACAAAACAACAGACGACAATCCCGCCTCTGCGACTGGCGTCAATACAACAAACAATAAGTAAGCAACAAATTGCATATTTTCGCAAATTTTGACGACGAATATATAGCCTTAGATATAGCCATAGCGAATAAGTTCCTACTGTCTGTAGTAACTACCGTAATACGACTCCATCTTGCATCGTTTCCAATTAAATTTCCACCACAGCTCTCTGCCGTCAACGCTACTACGCACAAATGCGAGCAGACTCAGAGGCTTACCGTTACGTAGGCCTACGCAGCGCAGCCGTCGGCAGCCCACGATGGGATATACAATTTTAGCGAACGTCGACTCACGTTCACGTTCGCTATGCTATCGCCCGTCCGTCCGTCTGTATGTCTGTAACGTTCGTGCGCCCCACTCAGATGGTTGAAATTTTGGGCAATGTTTCTACGCCATTAGATGCCTTGGCCATATACATTCACGGAAATGTTTACGATCGCCCCAGGGGAAGCCCTCCATTATCTTCCATTGCTTCTGTCTGTAAAAATAAAGTAACGTTCGTAGGCCTAACGGTCAAGAGTGTCGAACTGCATCAGTGCGCCAAATTTTATCGAAATCGCTCGAACCGCGGCCGAGATATGGTGTTTTTGGATTTTTCAGAATGGCGGCCGCCGCCATCTTGGATTTTCGAAATTTCGAATTTTTAACGGTCGGTCGCGTCACGAATGTCGAACTGCGTCACCGTACCAAATTTCGTCGAAATCGTTCGAGCCATGGCCGAGATATGTGAGTTTCAATATTATGCTAGTTTGGCTTGAAAATGCCTATTCACGCCCCTTTTGGGGGTTTTGGGGTTTTTAAATATGGTGGGGGTAAATATTTCAAATCTAAGTAGCCTATAACAATCAGCGTAAGACGCTCTATTTGCTGGTATAATTTTTATGCAAATCGGTTCAGTGGTTTGGGAGGAGTATAGTTACACATACATACATACACACGGAATTTAATTGGTCAATGAGGCTCTTAGTATACGGGTGACGCTCAATACCAAACCTGCTAAGCAGGTTTTGATAAATGTAAGAATGGTACATCAGAAAGGCCACAAAACAAGACTAACTGAACGAAGTAATGTTAACTCATCCGAAATCTGTTCCTTAAGCGTCATTGTCTGAACTGACTTAAAGGCGGGGTATAGCGATTTTTGAAGTTTCAAAATAAAGTGCATAATTAAATACAGATATATACTCGTGAGTCAGAAAAAATATTATGAAAAATTATTTTTGCATATTAAGGAAAATATTCAGTTTCAAAGATTTTTTAACGAGACTACCGAGTACCAACTTCCTAGAGTCAGATTAAGGGCAAAGAATATCTAATTCTAGTGAATTATCGCAAATTCTGTTCATTACGGAGAGAAGAATAATTTTTTTTCTTCTGTAGTTATGTTTCAAATAAAAGTATTCAAATCACACCATTAACCATTTTTAATAGTTTATTTTAAAACAACGAAAAGAAAAAAATCGCTATACCCCGACTTTAATCAGTTTAG
>Ga0209780_1000392_pt1 | contig 22713 bp, 14 predicted proteins | sample WorMetexBAHAMAS2_FD_187384 | JGI IMG/M metagenome (GOLD analysis project Ga0209780, IMG submission 187384) | Marine gutless worms symbiont microbial communities from Max Planck institute for Marine Microbiology, Germany - Inanidrilus exumae... | ecosystem: Host-associated > Annelida > Digestive...
GGGTGTCGATTCTGTGGGGGGTCGAAAATTGCCCTTTCCCATTGACAAAGCCAGTGGCCGTTAACACAGGGCTGGCGCTACCGCGCAGCCTGTGATTATCATTATTAATGATGTTATGATTCGTTATTAAAAATAATGTTGTTATAAAACTTTGTAGGCTATAGTTCAGTTTGTGTGTATTTGAGGAAGATCTTTTGTAGACATATGTTCTGTTTGCTTTTGTTGAATTTTATCACTAATGTTGTAGGGTGTGTCAAGGTAAAATAACTATCAGAAAAATTTTTGTTTTTAATTTGTTATGAACAGCTGCAGTGGGATTTTTGTTCATCTCCAGTGCTGTAACAGTGGCTGTACCCTTTGGCATCGGCCGTGTCATAGACATCATTTACACATCTGCTAAAGATGGCCAAATGGTTGAACGATTGACACGCTTCTGTCAGATTCTGTTTGTCATTTTCATTGTTGGTGCAATTGCCAATTTCGGTCGAATTTACCTCATGCAAACGTCAGGTAGTTAATTGAGAATTTTACATAAATTTTTAAGTGGGGTACTTTGAGTTTATGGGCTAATTCTGTGAATTGTAGATAGTTTACATAATTTTTTGTATTGCTGATTTATATTTATTAATATCACTGATAACATTTGTAATGAGTGAAAACTTTGATAATTTACTATTAAAAAATTATCAGTCATAAGTCCTTAATTAAGTTTGACCAACATTTCGTTTATTTTTTAGTCTGTGAGACCCGCTGGAATTGACAACAGCTATGTTTTTGTTAATTCTTGATATCAGCTAAATAAATAGGACAGCCTTTGGCGTAATAAAGAAATTGGAAGTTCAGTTGGAAGTTTACAGAAACAGTTTTTGCAGGCACATGTATTTGAGGAAAGTAACATAACATAACATTTGCATTTATTTAAGTCATTTCCATTGACCTGGCTGTTTTCTAAATCATGATGGTGATCTACACCATAGGAATTGTATGTTATATGCTTGTAAGGCAGTGGTGAGCAGCGAGTGTGGTAGTTTGAGTGAAAGAAGCGTTGTCTGACCTCTTGTGTCATTTGAGGAAGCTGGTTACTGTCTACCTTTGTATCAACAGCCATTTCCCGGGCGAACCGGGGTTGGACGGCGCCACTTGATTTTCTCCTAGCCCCTACACCTTATTCCATAAGAGAACCTTAGGAGATAAGTGCCACAGGTTTTTTTGGCCTGGCACACAACCAACGGTGTCAAAGCAATGAAGGAAACAAAGTGCTGACACAAACCAGTGCTCTGGTGTCATCCTGTTTTACCTACCACCAGACTGCTGATGAAATGTCATTGCTTTCTTTCGCCAGCTTTCTGACGCCATTACCAATATTTGGGGAGCTGAGGTATTGAAACTCACTGTGGAAAAAACATCCTGATTTTATGCACAGATTGTTATTACTACTGACCACTAATAGGAAGTAATTGCCTATTCTATACTGGATAGTGGCAATTCCGATGACCGTGAGTGACCTTCAAGGACATTCACCTATTGCAAGTGATTGATTGATGATGGTCACTTTACAAGCCAAGAGCAGTTCACTTTATGTTCGTTTGATCTTAAGGTAATCGTATCATCCGAAGTCTTCGATCTCAGCTCTTTTCGTCAATCATTCGGCAAGAAATTGCGTTTTTTGACAAGAACAAAACAGGCGAGTTGATCAACCGTTTGTCCACTGACACAACACTAGTTGGTCAGTCAGTAACAATGAACATATCGGATGGACTGCGGGCAGTTGTGCAGGCGCTGGCTGGCATCTCTATGATGGTATGATGATAAATTCAACATTCAACTAATAAATTCATTGTCAGAGCAGTTTCCAAGCTTCATCACCGTCACAGACCGCGTGTTTATGCTGTATTTTTCCTGTACCGAAAACCTCTTTATGGAGAAGATTGGTTGATTCATTCATTTGCTGACAGATTGATATTTGGCCATTCTAGCATGATGACACTGTGTTCATGTGTCATGAAATTTATAAGTAAGTAAATAGCAGATGTCTGATAATTTAGCTAAGATCACTTAATTTAACTATATATTTCCTTGTTCTTTAACTCATCATCCTATACTCTGTAAAATGTTTGCTTTTCAGTGTATTTTGTTAAGCTGAATCACATGCACACAGTGCATAAGATGCGGCCTATTGCTACATATGTTGCATGTAGCGTGGTCTGTGTGTCTGTGTGTTGTTCACACTGATCTACTGTGCGTTTGCAGATGTTTATGTCACCAAAGTTGTCAGTGATAGCATTGAGTATTGTGCCTCCAATGGCTCTGTTGTCACGAATCTATGGTCGTTATGTCCAGAACATTACCAAACAAGTTCAAGACTCGCTTGCAGGTGCTACACAGGTAGGTTGAGGTAACTGTTACTTTTCGTTATAAGTCTTACACAAAACCTGCAGCTGAGTGTGAAAAACTCAGAATGGGTCAGGTTTTTTTGTACTCACATTGCTGAAATATTGCTTTTATTGTTTTGAGTCCTCTTTTTGCAAATAAGCTGCAGTACGGAAGAAAATGTGAAGTGTCTACATTATCATTGTCTGTGATGTGACTGACGTTTATTTTATATTTAATTATTATCCAGAAAATGCTGTTCATGTATGGTTAGCCCATACTGTTGATAGCATGCCAACTGCACTGTGTGTCGTCCTAATTTGGCATTTATGATTCAACTGTTTCACAGGTTGCTGAAGAGCGGCTCGCTAATATGAGGACAGTCCGTGCTTTTGTCCAGGAACACAATGAAAGCCTTGTGTATAATACTTGCATTGACCGAGTTCTGCAGTTATCATACAGAGAAGCTCTGGCAAGAGGCTTCTTCTGGGCCATGGTAATATGCCGCTCATTTGTGACACACCAGTCTAATAATAGGCTATCCTTTAATAATAGTAATAATAACAATAATAAAAACAAACAGCAACAATAATAGCAGTAATAATAATCATGATTTTGTTTGCTGATCGGTTTTTGTTTTTAGTTTTCCCTTACCTTTTCGTTTTTGGTGCTGTGCACTAGATTAATCTGGCCCTGCTGTCAGCTTTTTAGCTCACATAAATATACCATGTTGTATCGTATCTTATTATGTGAGAAGAAGTTGTCTATATTTCAGTTTAGGCATATGATGATGTTTATATTCGCATTTGACAATGCTGGTATTTTGAACTTTTGTCGCATATTCGAAATTCATCAGATTTTGACATGCCTTATTATCAAAAACCATTGTAATTTCGTGTGTATTAAGTGAATAGCTTCAAAGCAATAAAAAGTCATTTCTGGTAATAATGCACTGGTCCTCAGTCATCCACAAATGCAGTCAGCATGACATAGCGCTTATTCCATTTTGACCATTTATTACACCATGGTACATCTGCTTACTTCCTCTTTTAATGCTGTTTGTGGCATTCACATTTGAATTTGAATGGATTTTGAAATTGAATGTGAATTTTGTTTAGCTTCGTGATATCTTTATCTCAATTTTTCACTTTTCATTTAACAACCATCTTTTTATAGTTACTCCAGGTTGGGCCTGGATCTTTGGGGATAACTAGAGTGGGGTTTTAGGTGCCCTTTTTGTTAAAAGCGCTGTAGGGACTGCGATAAACTTTAGAAGTGCTATTATTTATAGTGTGCGTGTGCTTTTATGCATTTATTATTTGAACAAGTAAGTAAGTAAGGCAATTTGTGCACAGCACCTATAATGTACGGTTGGTATCTGACAAATTTTTAATTTTATTTTGTAAACTGAAGGAATTCATGAAAGGACGTAAATTTTTTGACTACGAAGATGCTATCAGAGTGGCAAATGGCAAGCTGGAAGTGTAAGATTATCAATTCATCTACAATGGAATGAATTCGAGCTGTAGAGAAATGCTGGACCAGTTGCATTTCAGTTGCAGGAGACTGTGTTGAAAAGTGACAGAATATGATATACATACCTCGTGATTAATTGTGTTAGTCTAATGAACTTTCTGAACGCCCCTCGTAGGTTTTACAGGCTGTCTGTCCTTCCTCTCACTCATCCAATAGTGTCAAAGCATTGATGTACGAGACTACTCCTGATTACAGTAATTTACAAATAGTTAACAATTATTTTAGCTGCGGTAAAGTAATGATCAAAGAATGTAACTGCTGTGATTTGGGTCAGTCGCAGTGCATAACTGCAGATGCAGTAGAGAGTTGTGCAAAGATACATCTCTGTAGGTTGCATTGTGTCCGTGTGTTAACAGACAGGTTTATCTGGCAATGTTATTGTTTTATCCGTCTTCTACTATGGTGGCGTCATGATGAACGAATCACAGATTACAGTCGGTGAACTTACATCATTCCTGCTCTATGCTGCGTTTGTCGGAGCCTCGATTGGAGGTTAGAGCTGTTTATCATTGTCCCTTCTAACATAATCTGGAAAGCCGTTATTTTGCTTCCTTCTATGTTTTCTTGTCACTTTACATAGTCCAAATCGACCCCTGATTGATATATCGATAGGAACTTAATCCATTCAATCCATTTAGATGCATTTTGTCTAGGGCTGGCAACAATTTCTAAAAATATAATTAACTGATTGCAGCAGTAATTAATCGATTATAATTGATTAAAGCCAATAATTTAGAACTCACTGGTAAAAGTATTCTTTGGTAGTTTTTGCTGCAGTTTTCAGGCCCTTTTCACACTGGAAAGTTTCTTTCATAAGTTGTTTTTGAAAGTCAACTTTCAAAATTTTTACTTTTGAAAGTTAGCACGTTCACATTGGAAAGTAACAGTCCACTCCATAATGTTTAATGTTTGTAAACATGGCTGATTGACCAATCACAGTACTCCATGAGCGAAAGTTACTTTCGCAAAATAGAACATGTTCTATTTTGCTAAAGTGACTGTCGCAAGCAGTAAACGTCTGTAAGTGGACTGTTCACACTGGAAAGTTTCTTTCAAGAGTTGCTTTCAAACGAAACTTTCCAGTGTGAAAGGAGCCTCATGTCAATGACGTTGTAGAACAAAGACAGGCAAAACGCATCATTTATTGCTGCCATTTGTTCTATTGTTGACATTCAGTTAGAGTGAAAAAATGTTTAATCGATATTTCTCCATTCACCTTTGTTTAATTAACAAAATACGAGTTAAATGCCACTTAGTATTGAAATGAAATAATTAACTTGTAAGACATATAAGCTAATCGAACAAAAACGTTTAATCAGTTAAAAGTTTAGTGTCATTCCGCCCTCCTGCAGTTTCGGAAATAGGAATTGGGACTTTTTGAAGCATTGGAGCAACTGTTGACCAAACTGGAAGGTATTAATTGAGGAGACATTGAGCGTTGTAGCAATATTCTGATTGTGTTCATGTGATTGGACAGGGCTGACCTCGTTCTACACAGAGCTGATGCGAGGCATCGGTGCCAGCTCAAGATTGTGGACCTTAATTGACCGACAGCCTGTTATACCACTCGCCGGTATGCTGCTGACTGATCGTTTTAACAACGTTGCTACTTCACGTAGCTCTAAGTAATGACGTTGGAGAGGAGATGGAAAAGAATTATCAGCGTCCCTTCTTCCAGTAGTCAGTTAGTGAATGAGGTACAGTGGGTCATTCCGCTGTTAAGCGCCATACAAAAACTTTCTGGCAATCACGCCTTGAGAACAAGGGACAATCGACGAACCCAGATTCACCGGAAAAATAGCTGTGAAGGCTGTCTGTCCTGTGTTAATTATTCTGTCATGTACTGTATGCAGTACATTGGTGGCAGTTGTCTTTTTAGGTCGACTGTTCCGCAGAGTCGACCTAACAAAGCTGGTCTCAAATGTCCGTCCGTCCATGCGTACGTACGTATGTACGTACGTCCATTCACATAAACATTCTTCAACTTCAATGAAATTTGGTCTCTAGGTAGAGGTCGATGAGTGATGCACGACGGTATACAGTATGACCCGACCAATGTCAAAGTCACGAGCCCTTGAAAGTTGGAAATCCGTCCGTTTTTAAAACCTATTTCCTCTGCCATTTACAATGGGAACTGGCAACTGACCATGGATTCTTAAACTAGGGCACGATATCTAAATATGATCGGGCCGGATTTTGATATTTGGCCTAGTTTTGTGTCACGTGACTTTGAAGTTTGCAGAAATGTCAGTTATGAAGAGTCGACCGTAAGTCCCGTACAGGGCAAATTTTTTACCGATGGTATATGTGTTAGTACCTGTCAGCGATCATCAGCTCTGCAGGAGCAACAGTGTTTTTTATATCTTTACCTGCCGACAGTGTTGTTGTTATGATTCTAGCTTGTCCTGTTGTTCTGTTCGTCTGTCCACTCGTCCGGACAGATATTATTACCATGATGTCTCATGAACGGCTTTAACAATTTTGATAAAACTGACCAGGAATATTCACAAGCCCCTACTGTTACCTGATTAGATTCTGGTGGTCAAAAGTCAAGGACACAGCAGGTCGTCATGGTCAAATCTTGTGAACACCGTATCTCATGAATTGCTTGAGCAATCTCGATGAAACTTAACGAAGGTTAAAGATGATATGCAACGATTTTTTACCAACTTGATTAAAAGTAATTTCTAGCTGCTTACTGCAATATAAACCCATCTGTGTTACAAATTTTGAAAAATTATGCCGTAAAATGCTAAAAATTACAAGTTTATTGTTTTTTTTGGTATTGCTTTTCTTCGGCATGTGTGACGTCATACCTGGATACGCTCGTTTTGTTTGCGTTGTTATGTGTTATTGAGATTAGATAAAAGGTTAATTTTACCAGTTTGTGTTTTAAGAACCTATTTCTACGTCGTTATGCCTATGTGTTGTGTAATGTCTCACTCAACACTTCAATAGCTTGTTCCCTTGTTGGTTTACCTGCTATGACGTCATCACTTGCAAAAGTAAACAAATCATCGGGTGTGTACTACCTTTCTGGCGCTTTTTCTAAAATTTCCTAACTTTTTGATGTTCATTAATATTCGAATAGATTTATTTATATTAAAGACATACTATGGGCACTTTACTTTAACAACCAAAAAATCATTGCATATCATCTTTAAGGTCACACCTTGGTTCAAGTACATGGTAGTGAAGGTATCCACGTCAATGCTATGGTATCAAAGTCCATCTTTTAGTCGACAATGCTTCATGGTCTTGAAGTGCTAGCCACTTATACGACATTAATCCTGGCATTATGACGATGATGAGGATGTTGCTGATTAGCACTGAAATTTACTGGATATTTATTTGAATGGTGTTACGTGTTCCAGAAGGTCGCAGTCCGTCGACAAACCTGCTGGGTCATGTCGAGTTCAGTGACGTTCACTTTAGTTACCCGTCTCGGCCAGAAGTTGCCATCTTCTCAGGTCTTGATCTCGTCGTGCCGAGCGGCTCAGTAACAGCAGTGGTCGGTTCCAGTGGTTCGGGCAAGTCCACCTTGACGGCATTGTTGATGAGGTTCTATGACCCGACCAGCGGTACTGTGAAGGTTGGCGGGACCAACGTGTGTGAATTCAGTCCATACTGGCTGCGAACTCACATGAGCATTGTTCATCAGGTACAAGCTTTATTCACTAGCCCCATTTTGAGGAAAGGGCGTTGTTCCCTTTTTGCTGCTTCTCTGATGCTGCTTCTCAATACCTTTGTGTGCCAAATAACATCTTTATTTATTTGTTTTTTAGGAAACTAGAGTATAATCTCATGTAAATCAGGAAGGACTTTGTTACCTGTTTGGTTGCGTTATTTAGTTGCTTTGGAGAATTTTTTTTATTGCTTGCTTCACAACCGGCATCTTTAAGTATGTTCAAGATGTTCACCCAAATAGGGCCGCTGATTATAAGAGGTTGCTATTTCAGTCATTATTGCTGGTTTTCAACTGTAACCCATGAAACTGTCATGGTCATTATAAATCTGTTAAAAAGTCCTTGTGCCAAAAGTCTACATGGGAACTTTATTATGTCAGTTCGGCGAAGGCATTATGTTTTCGGGCTGTCTCCCAGTTTATTCATATATCCGTTTGTTAATCCAAACAGATATTGTTACCACGATATCTCGTGAAAGCCCTAAACAATTTTGATAAAACTTACACGGAATATTCAGTAGCCCCTGCTGGTGACCTGATTAGATTCTGGAGGTAAAAGGTCAAAGATAAAGGTCACACCAGGCCATAGAGGTCAAATCATGTCTCATGAAGTACTTGAGCAATCTCAATGAAACTTTTTCTGGAATAATTAATTCAGATCCCTTCTAGCCCTTCAGGGTAGGACAGGAGAAGAGATAGAGAGATGGAGTGATTTACTTGAGGGGGATTGAACAGGGCCAACATTTTTGTAAGCCGACCCTGCTAATTTCAAATGTAAAACAACTTTAATGTGCTGTAATTTGACATTTAAAATCTGTTGTAGGACTTTCAGATATCAGTGTGGTTTGTCGGGTGTGGAATATTTGATTTTAAAAAAATTTCATTGATTTCAACTCCCGTGTTCACTGAAAAGACAGAAAATTACTGGTAAGGGCAGTTTGTATATATGTTCATAGCAGACAGACAGATGCACAAACCTTTTCTTCAATAGATGTCCTTGTCTGAAAACTGTCTTTCTTTTTGATTTGAGTGCAGGAGCCAATGCTGTTTTCAACAACAATTGCCGAGAACATTCGCTATGGCACAGTTGACTCAGCAGCAGTGAATGATGATCAAGTGTGGGAAGCAGCTCGGATGGCAAATGCCGAAGCTTTCATTCGTCAGTTTCCGAGTCGTCTTAACACCCTTGTCGGTGAACGAGGGGTCATGTTATCGGGTGGGTATGGAGAACGTTGTTAAACCTTATACTAACAAGAACATCAATAAACTTTTTTTATTGGCTGTATTTTAGTCTTACTAGTGTAAATCAGTGCCGTCAATATTAGTGGGCGGCAACGAAAGCCCAAATATAATTTACCATTCAACTTCATGCCACAGTGAAATGGACACAACAGCACCCCTGGCGGCTAAGGTGAAAACCATGATTTAAAAATATACCTCCACGATTGCAATACTGTGGCCGTTCGTGGTATCACAGTTACAGAAATCTAATTTTAGAATGTGAGTCAGCAAAATTTCTGCGTACATGGGATGGGTCATTTACATAGGCGCGAAAATGACGTCCAGTGGAAAATTATAAAATACCATAGTCAAACAGCTTTCTGTAGATAACATAAGCTTTGATGTTGGCATAAACAGGATCTTCAGAGACACAACGTAAATAAATAATCAAAATGGTCTGTGGTATGGATGATGCTGTATCACAGAGTACAGTATGTAATGATTTGCAGTTTTTGCGAGTCCCTTTTTCAGGTAAACAGAATTATTATCATAACAGTGCTTGTAAAGTTTTAAATGACCTAACCGAGTGACACTAACATGTCACTGTTGTCACATAGATAGTTGCATCTATGTATGAACCATCTTTTTTTTTTTTGTCGTCATATCTTTAATTTGCCTCCAGTATATGTGCAAAGTATTGTGATCAGTGGCATGTCTTTGCGTCTGTCTGTCTATTTGTGTGTTTGTGTGTCCGCTCAATCACGTATGTTAAAAACCATGCATCCAAATTTTCTGCACATGTGACATGTTACGTGTAGCCATGGCTCGGTTCTCCTCGGATGACAGTGTGATACGTTATGTACTTCCGGTTTTGTGGATGACGTCACGTTTTCATATAATGCAGGAAATAGGCCAGAATAAGTGTTTCGTCCAGTTCACCGGGTGCCGGCACCAGTCGGACAACATACAGCATTGTTTTGTCCAGGTTGCTAGGTGGCGACATCGGAGCTAAATCTGCCATCTTTGATTACATTTTATTATCAGCTACCTTCCTTCATGTCATCCTTGGCCATCCTCTAAGTTTATTTTACATGACAAAAAAGTACGCCTGTTTAACAAAAACTGAAAGTATATTAGTAGAGCTATGGTTATGGCATTAAACATTCTTGTAATATCGAGACCAAGGTCTTGGGTTATGTTTCAAGAGCATTCAAGTCCAGTTTCTAAAGATCTTGGTCTTGAGACCTGATGCCAAGCCTTGGTCTTGGCTCAAGACAAGGTTATGGAAAATATCCACATCTTGCTACATTCAAACGCAGACTGTGCACTGTTTGACATTTTGCAGTACTCTGTTCATCTTTGCAAAACTGGCAGCAGTAAGGATGCCTGCTAATTCTGATGCGACAGTGGTTGATATTAATAAATCTGCATCTATTTGGATTTTACGAGTGCAGTCAGTAGTGAACAGAGATAGATGCTGGTATGCACTGCTGATGTGTCAGTTTCTCAAGCTTGTTGGTCAGGAAAATATCCCTTTATTTTGCATTAGACATGATGAATCACTAATAGTTGGCTTTTGACAAAGTTTCCTTCGGTGAAACTTAACGACGTCTCTGAAATGACCTATTTTGTGTCAGGTGGGACTTGTAACCTTAATTCAGTCAATTCTTTCTGTGAATTTAAGTTTCTTGATTATTTTATTTTATTTGTCTTTACTATTGAATGGAAACTTTTGACCTTGATCTGTAGACCTAGGTGCAAGGTCTTGGTCTTCATCTTGGTCTCAAGTCCCAGGTGTCGACTACTGTCGAGCTCTTAGTTTTGTACTAGAGACCAGACATTAAGGTCTTGGTCCTGAACTCGAGGCCTTTAGTAAGGTTGTGAAACATGACTAGCATTAACTTGAGTAGTGCATTACGAGTAATTTGTGCTGTTCATTCAACATGTGATCAACTTTAGAAAACTTTGTTTTTTAACAGTTTTTGAACAGTTGTCAGTTGTTGTACTACTAATATGGACTGGTATTGTACATTGCTGATATGTTTTACATAGGTGGACAGAAGCAACGCATTGCTATTGCACGTGCTATCATTAAGGTTAGTTTTTCTCTGTATGATGCTGCTACTATGATAAAAGTGATCTCTATTGTTGCCTTTACTGTTGTACACTGACGGGCAAATCTTAATTGTGATTAGTATTTAGATCACAATTTGCACACTTTTGGCAATTCTGCTGCAGGTATAAAGATTCGATTTAAAGCATTGCAGTTTGATTTGCGGTTTGAATCAAAAATTTTGCGATTTGATTGGAGAAGTAGTTGAATCACAGCAAATTGCTGTAGTACTTGCTTACTATCATTTGAGGCATTGATGCTTCCCTTGCTGATAACAGTAGTACAGTACTGGATATGATATGTTTAATATGCAGTGTTGCAGTGCCCTAGAGTGACTTTTCACAGATATTCTATCTATTCCACAGTGTCTGATTTATAACACAACAACTTGACTACATAAAGTCTGTACGATTATGACAAACAAGTGAATGAACATTGATTTATATACTGCCACTTGAAAAGTTAACTCACATATTACATTTTGGGGAAAGATTCGTGATTTGAGATTTGCTTTCAAATGGTTTGAGATAGGGCTGTTGAATTAACGCATTAAGTAATGCGTTAAGGAATTAATCGCGATTTTAAAAATAAACGCTACTAAAATTTCTAACACAAACTAGTCACAGCAGTAGCAATATTCAATATAGACTTCAAGATAATCGAACTTTACTCCCTTAATGAACAAACACTTACTTTTTGGTTGCAGCACTACTCAAAATTTTGTTTACTATTCTACGATGATATTTTCTGCTAATGCCATATAATTTCTATACTGAGACATTATTCACAGAGATGTGCGGATGCGGATATTTTGGCGTCCGTCCGCGTCCACAGCAATACCATCTGCGTCTGCAGCTGTCCAACGACAGGCATCCTTGGACGTCTGCGGAGTGCACGGACGATCGGTATCCAGTTTTACCAGAAGCAATGTCAGCAGTACTCTGCTCTGTCATGGGCTAATCAAATCAAATCAAATTTATTTGCCGTAAGTTCAGTACACAATATAACAATTCATGAATTCGCATTGCGTTTGGCTGGACAGACAGGTGATAACTTCGCACTTATGTCTGCCCATGACAACTAAACCTAAACCTAAAAATAAAATAAAAACAAATAATACGACCTTACAAAGACGCGTCAGTGTCCGGCCATCCGCGTCCGCAGCTACACGTAAAGTAGCGTCTGCGTCCGTCCGCAGATGTGCGAATAGCTTGCGGACGCGTGCGAGGATGCCTCCGCCCATCTCTGGATAATAATAATAATAATAAAAACCTTCGTTTATTAGGATTGACGTCAAACCGCGCAATCAACACAGTACAACATCCGCCGCGCAGGGCGGGGAACAACAGCCACCATGCAGGCAGCACTATATACATGGACATATATATATGGACTCATTCATTACCCTTACACCTGTAATACAACACAAAGGAAATGTGCGTTGAAACCGCAATTAACGCGCGATTAAAATGCTTAATTCTTGTGATTATTGCGATTTAAAAAATTAATCGCTCAACAGCCCTAGTTTGAGATTTGAGGAAAAATCGGGATTTGAGATTTGGATAATGATTTGGCGATGTGGAAGGGTATATCTTTTTTTAAAGAAAATTCTGCTGCTGTCCGTTAATTGTGGTTAGTAGGCATTTGTCACTTAATGGTACAGTAAAGTTTTGGTCGCTTGTGTGTTTCTTGACATTAAATTTGCCATGTGAAGTTGATATGACATGATTGTGTGTTACAGAATCCACGGATTTTGCTTCTCGATGAAGCCACAAGGTATTAGCATATTTAATTCTTACTATGTCAATCAGTCATATGTATTTATAGAATCGGCGCCATTAGTCTAGCTAGAAGTAGAATCGGAGGCTCCACACTTACACTTGATACAACAGTTAAATGTTAGTGTAAATTTGGCAGATGGTGATAATTCTGTGCTGCGTGGTATCTCCTCCATCGCCAACTGAAATTGCAGATAAGGGGCAAATTTTGGGTCTTGTGGCTTCCGAGCTAGTCATGGTACCAGAACTCAGCCGTTCGTCTAGTTTGGCTGCAGAGCTAGAAAGTACTAGTAAGACTGTTGATATCCATACGAGCGACTTGTTTCCTGGTTCAGCAGTGACGTCAAATGATATGTACAAGGGGGTGTTCAAAACGTTTATAGATTAACACAGTTAATCACAAGATATCTGCCGTGCAGACAACATCTTCATCATCAGCAAAGACGCAAATCTCGGCTGAGTTGCTGTTACGAGATCCGACTGGCGAAGTTGACTTTGTTTCGGTTGTCGCTGTCCTAGCTTTCAGCAGTTCGCGTAACTCCTCGTAGCCAATACGTTGTCATTACGCCTTTACCCTTTTAAACACGCAGCCATGCACACACTCGTACCCTGTGTCTCAGAAAAGAGAACCCAACATTATCCTATTTTAATTATTTTACAGAAATGTCTTCTGAAAAGCAGGCAATCAACACATGGTTTATTTCCGACCCGGTTGAGATTGAGCTTTTGAGTGTCTAATTTCTAAGTAATATTTCTGCCAAACATTGTTAAAATGCGACAGTGCAAGCGTTGTCAGATTTTAACAATGTTTGACAGAAATATTATTAATTTACAGCTACAAATGTCTGGGATGTTTTTGAGACACAGCGTACATTAGGCTATACTGATGATAGGCCTACTTCTGCATACGTAAATGCGTAATAAAGGTTTTATGCTGTCCGGTCATAGGGTCATACAACTTTTCTTTAGACACTTCGTCCCCTGGTGCCACAATCTGACAAACTGAACGAAACTCATCTTTTCATTCTGGCCATTCGCTCCATTATGTGAAAACATGACGTCATCCATTCATCCACAAAACTGGAAATACGTAATTAACATATTGCACTGCCGTCAGAGGAGGACTTAGCCACGGCCACAGGCAACATGTACAGAAAATTTGGTGAAATTTGGATGTGCGGTTTTTGAGATATGTGAGCTAACAGACAGACATAGAGACACGCAGATCGCAATACCCCGCACCCCTACAGGGGGGCGAGGTAACGAAAAAGAGTTGGGCAGATTGTCCTTACGATTTGCGAACGATATGCTGTCATTCTGTCTCGATAACGGTTGCAGCCTGCTGCAGGCACGCAGCCGAAAACATTAGGACAAGAAAACAGTAGAACAAAATGCAGATGTGAACAGTGCTAACCAGAACATCGACAGATCACGTGCGACACTTGAAAACATTTTGCGATCATCTTTCTACTGTGAGTTTAGAAATCAACTCCTTCCATATTAATAGCGTCCCTACATAGTCTAGCGATAGGCATGCCCAGCTATTATCCGTCATAATGTTTATCGTACCCACAGTGCAAAACGAACTTATACTTTGGACGACTGTTGGCAGTAACAAACAGTGCTCAAATTACCGGGGGACGGGGGGATTTCCCCCACTGCGGTTGTGGACCCCCAATTAATACACGACGTCGCAATCTCGGCGCTTTTGGTGTCTCGGTGTGTGGTCCTCCACTGATTTTGCTTAGTTTTACCACTGGTAACAAACGTCGAGATGAAATAAGTTGGACAAAGAGACGTAAAACTGATCATATCACGGTAATGTCACTTGAGGCTGAATATAGTATAGTCAATGGAGAATAATTGCTTTAATGAATGCTACTCACGTGTTTTAGTCCTTGCGCACGCGCTTTGCTTTTATTAAACGTATATAAGTTGATTTCCATAATAATAATTGGACATCACTGCTGGTGGTGGCACATTGCGTGTCACTCTGTGCGATATGCCTGCAATATGGAAATTGAATTGCATAGCGTATGCTGTTAAATGTGACACGTAGCGTAGTATACTGTGTCTAAAAACAGCACACTTGACTTTTTATCTTAACTTTGTCAATTGTTGATCCATTTTCAAAATTCTTTCACTGACAGATTGCCAAGGAAACTCTCTATGTAACATTTACAGGGTTGTCCACCTCACCTTAACTGTGTGCTGCACTACCTTGCAAAATTCAAAATTTTAAAATTACGGCTGAACTTTTACTCAGTACGGTCAAAATGAATCAGTTTTGCTCGAAATTTACCAACGTTTAGACGACAAACGCTACAAACATTCAGAGTGATGATTTACTTAATGAAGCACAGAATGCAGATAATGCAATTACGTTTGTAATATGATTTGATGGCGAACTTCGTGAAGTTTATGCAAGAAACAACTTCACCATTGTCAAAGGTGACAGTACAGTAGTAGGCCTATTTGTAACTAATATCTGATGCAGTCCACCTACCTGACAATTAGTCCAAAAGTTAAAACAAGTACTGAGAACGTTCATCTCTGTTACAAACACAAGCGGACATTTGCGCCATTCACTGACACGAGCTTCATATCAATGAATATCTGCTGCAGCCAATGTTACTCGTCAGTCATCCACTGATTCAGTTTGCTATCATCACGAATCCTTTTGCGAGCATTGCTGCACTGTTTTCCAGCTGTTATAGTCGTAGAATTCAGATCCTAGACGGCCTCATGTCTTGAAAGGTGCATTCTGAGATCTGACATGCAATATGCCAGTGAAATTGACAACAGTTGTAATTTTCAAGTTTCACAAGGTAGTGTAGAAACACTTAATTAGGGCAGTTTGTAGGTGCAGAATCTTTGTAATGTGTGTACAAGATTTCTTCAGAATCTGACAATGAAAGAACTGTGAAAATCGGTCTATATTTGCCAAAGTTAAGGTGAAAAGTCAAGTGTATTGTTTTTTGAGACACACTGATAAAAGAAGATCAGTGAAAAGTAAGTAAAAAATAAGAAGCGAGTCCAAGGCATAATCCGTTAAGGCAGTCCTGAGGGATACCAATTACCAACGGATTGATGTTATGAATAGTGTGACGTGGAAAATGGTTATCTGACATGTGCAAGTTGAGGTGAATGAGAAGAAGAATGATTGAAATGAACCTAAAGAAATAAATCAGGAAGTTGATTCCAAGGAGAAGGTGATGAGTGTTGAAAAGAGCAGTTAGTTGGAGTTTAACGTCCCCTTTCAGCACAAATATGGCTGTATCAGAGACAGAGAAAAGAGCAATCTATCATTTGTAATGAGCATGATGTTGACGGTCAAGCAAAGTAACAACAGATGAGGGGCTAGTGCTGCGAGGAGATTGAATGAGAAACGTTTACCGACTTGTGCCTTCTTTCAGAGTATATTCAAGAACAAGCAACCCGTGGTCGAACTAAGGAAAAAGACGTTGGGGGACCACACACCGAGGCGCCGAAAGCGCCGAGACTTCGACGCCGTGCATTACATGCGGGTCCACAACCATAGTGGGAGGAAATCCCCCCCGTCCCCCGGTAATTCGAGCACTGCAAGCAACATATATACAGTAGTGATTTTACTACAGAGAAAAAAATGTATGCAACTGTCTTAAAAATCGCTACATAGGTTGTTTATGTTTGTCTTAGACGACGAAGGTCCATATGAACAAGATTATAAAATAAATAATAATGAGCTAATGCAATAAATATGAATAGCAAATAATAATAAGATATAGAGAATAATAAACGTAGAAAATATTAAACATTGAAGAAAATAAAAATAGTGTAAAGTGATGAAAATATTAATAAAATACAACATCAGTAATAATAATAATAAGAAAATAACTGTCTTTTACTGACAAAAACAACCGATGTAAATAAACGCAACTTTTTGTTGTTAATATCAAGAGATTCGCACTACAGGACCGTGGTAAATGTCTTGCTGGCGGAAATTGAAGTACCGGTATTTCACCAGATTGTTTGCCTGTCCACCGACGTTAGTGGATGTTGTACGTCACGCATAGCATATGTCTCGAGGTGGTGACGTGGGAATTCGTAGCGTCGATAGGGTATTTAATAGCCTGCTAAATTATTCAGTAACTGATAACTTACCTGTTGTTATTCACGCCTTACCTTTACTTCAATTTGTCCGCGAAGTTCCACGTCGTAGGCCTCCTCTCTGCTGTTGTCCAAGGCTGATTTCGTTGCTTCGCTCATGTGAATTTTTCCAGCTATTCGTCAGGTACATTCAACTGGACTGTATTTTAACGAGTAGACTGTACTGGTAATATAAAGCATAAATATTGCCACACATTTTCCATCAAACACAAGCGCAAATTTATCATACTGAACTTATAGTCTGTACTCATGGCATGAAGCACAAGTGACACTAAGAAGTATTAGATATCCAAACCATGTAGCCTACAAGTATGTAGACTGTACTGCGAGTACGAATTGTACTAGCAAAGTTGCACCTCTCTAATACAAACGCTAAAAATTAAGTATACAAGTACAACAAAGAGGGCGCATGCAGTCTCAGCAAGATGTACACAAATGTCATATCTGTGCATCGAGCTGGTTGTGGTCGAATGAAAGATATCTCAAAATAGAACAACAACAATGCAGCGTTTATCTGTTTATTACTTCGCCCCAGATTGGTGGGCGACGTATTGCGATCGCCATGTTTGTTTGTCTGTCTGTCTGTCTGTCCGCTTGCATATATCGAAAACCGCGCATCCGAATTTCACCATATTTTCTGTACATGTAACCTGTGACCGTGGCTCGATCCTACTCTGACGACACTGCAATATGTTATTACTGGCCCGCCTAATGGACCAGTATTGTTTTGCTCGCTGGCGTCGGTTGTCTGTCGTCGTCATCTGTAACGCTGTCGGCGGGCGGGCTGGCCGGGCGCGTGGGCGGTTGGCCGCCGCCGGGCCGGGCGCGTGGGGGCCGACGATGCACGGCGGGCCAGTACGGTTACGCCACGTTAGGGCGATACCTTGTTACTACCTGTTTTGTTAGTGACGTTATATTTTCACATAATAGTGCATACAGTGGCTTGGCGGCAATTGTCATTGACGAGCGACCTGTCACCCTCTGTAAGAGCGATATCGACTCGCCCGCGGCTGGTAGCAAACGATTTGATTGGGTGGCGCGGCGGGCGGCGTTATCAAGGCCGTAACTATGATTTATTTTCGGGTTGTTTGGGGACGAGACAGCGAGACCCGTAGGGCCGAGGCGGGATGGGGTTCTTGGAGAGCGGGCAGCCAGCCTTCTCCCCACCAGCTAGAGTGTCTGGGGGAGCGCTGTACGCTCCCCAGTGGGTCCGGGGCAAAGCCCCGACCAAAAACGATTTTGGCGCATTTCCATGCCTGTAGAAGACATCGCATGGGATCAGTTTTTGTCACGAGAACAGCGAATTTGCTGTGGACAGTTTTGAACCTTTAGTCATTAAATATAATAAGCTTAAGCCTACATTTTTGTGCGTCAAATTTTTGCCTGAAATTTCGGGGTGTTCAAACACCCAAAACACTCCCCCTAGTTACGGCCTTGGACGTTATTACTGGGCGGGGACAACGTCTGCCGTCTTCGACTGCCCTGTTCCTTTTAGTTGATTTTTTGCTGGACGTTAGTGTGATTTAGAGGGCCTGGTGTTAAGGATCCGCCTCGTGGATCTCTAGGAGCTGGTTCGCCAGCGCATTTTGTCATGTTTGATGACGTACCTTCGCCGGTGCTTTCCATTCGACTGGCGGTGTTCACCGTGTCACCGAACACACAGTAGCGTGGCATCTTCAGTCCAACCACTCCAGCCACTACCGCTCCTGCACATACACGTGACGCACCTTAATACACACCTTCGTTCTGTCTGGTGCAGCAAGAACAAGTATGTCCGTACTCGTAATACTCGGACGGCTGGTAGCGTCGCTGCTGCCCCCTGGTGAATCACGTTGAGTATGCGCTGCGCGCCCTATTAAGGTTAGAAAAATGACAGGACGGACGGTCGTTGGACCGTCACATGACGCTTACCGCTAGACGCGTTCAGCATAATTTCGTGTACCTGTTTTTTAATAACTTCTTTTTTCGAATAACGAGCTGTAATTTTCGAAACATACGGATAGAAACAGAAAGGAGAACAAACTGAAGGAAGTTACGCATTGTGTATTGCAGCCTATTGTCGGAAAGATTTCATGCTCCTCACTCGAGGACAGAGTCGCACCGAGCACAGCAGCATTTTTAGCCGACCGCGAATTTTCGACTGGCTTTTAAACTGTCTGCTGTTTCTAATTCAGGTCTGCTTTTCAGCCACGGTGCCATATTGAAATTTTTCCGAACTTCACTTTCACCTTTCAGTCAATCATCTCATCCTCCTGTGACCATGAACTTTGATCTGTGATTTTGATCTTCGAACATGACTTAGGCAGAATCAAGATGAACCAGCTTGCCAAGTATCTAGGCCAAAGGTCATTTGTTTCTAAAGTCATCATTTGGACACACACACACGCGCGCGTTGCTGTACCTGGACCACTGAAGTGGTCATTGAAAATTATGAGTAAACTTGACCAACCAGAGTGTAGTCCGATGCGTAGTTGTATTGCTGTTTGAGGCAAGTGTGGTACTATATGTTGTTTGACCGAGTCCCGAAGTTCCAGCGCAAGAAGTGACATTTCCTGAGCATGGCGCTCGTGAACAGTTGGTAGACCACTCGCCACCAAGTAGGCGTCGCCGATCGTCTCCACTTTGTAGACGTTGTAGCGGTCGATAGATGCATCAAACACGCTGTGACCGTCACAAACAGTAGCATTGTTCAGCAAGCAGGCAAGACAGAATGAGCAAATAACTGTGAGACGGCAGTCAGCAAATGATAAAATGTCACACTGTCATATGCGGCAAGAAATGGTATTCTTTTAATAAATCGAATATTTCGCCAACATTTCGATACAAACTGTGTATAGACGTACGAACAAGATTCCCAAATGTTTGTGGTCTGTTGTCATAGCATGGTCATAGCAGTAGTTCACCTAGTAGTTCGTTTGATGAATGCAGCCGCCAGCCGATCAAACCACACCAACCAACTACTACTACCGTTCACACCCGCCATCGACATTTACTATTATTATTATTATTTTACTCAGCCCGAAGCTGATACTCATTTTACCGTTCCGTGAGATACTGCCTGTCGACTTAGGCACTGCAGTCATGAGTAAGGGTGTGCAGTGCAGCCTGTACCCAAAGCGTATGTATCTTAGTGCCTGCATTGACTTATACAACTGCCTGCGGTAGGGTTCGATCACCGCAGGTTCATACACCACAGTCAGGCATACTACGTCCACTAAGACCTGCAGATGTTAGCCGGGGTAAAAATGATGTACTTATATAGATAGACCTGTATAGAGAGTTCAACATCTTGACAACTTCCATGGGACTGCTGCGAGCTGACATGTCCGTGAATCCGACGATGTCGCTGAAGAACACCGTGACGTTATCGAACTGTTCGGCCTTGACCTCGTGGTTCATCTTGAGCTGCTCCGCGATCTCCTTTGGCAGCATCTGGCAGAGCAGAGTGTCTGCGCGTCGTTTCTCGTTACTCAGTTCCACCGACTTGGCTTTAAGCTTCTGCGCGTGTTTAGCCATTTTGCCAAGCATGTCTCCGAGTTTCCTGGCGTACCAGAGACTTAGCGCCAGGCACGTCATTATGACGATCACTAGTACGACGCTGTAGATGGTCATATTTTGAGTTTCCAACGCCACTCCGTCATTCAGACCCTGAAGATAATTCAGGCGGCCACGTTCTAAACGTTTAACAAGACAGATATCTTTTTCTTTTTTATTGAATGTTCATTAATATTTACTTTTCACAAAAAGACATCTTGTTTCTTCTCTTGTAATGAAAGCGTGAAAAACAAGCAGTTTTCGATTTTAGCGAACGTCTGTCGGGTTTCAATCATTTCTTTGCCCGTTGATAGCTTGCTTTTGTCGGGTTCAAAGATTGTTCGAATTCGGCTGAGATGTACTGTGGTCCATTGTCTCTGTATGCAACACTGACAAAGGTTCAAAGTTCTAAACAAGTCCTAAATTTTTCAACGATTGTGATATTGTGATTTTTCTTTCTTTTGGCCAATTTGGAAGGGCGTCAACCACAGTCACTATTGTAGAATTTCATACAGCACCAATTGAGAAAATATGTATTGATTTCTTATCGGGATCCTTGTGGTTTCTCCCACTGATATGTGATGGTTGTTGGCAGATTGGAGTCTTGCAACATTGAATGCATTCATGGCCACCGCATGGAACTTAGATATGTATGTTTTATATTCCCGGGTAACGTTCATGTATAACTCCTTAAGACGCTGTTAGCGATAACTCACAGACATAATTATTTACACAAGTTCCGTATAAACATTACGTTACTGGCTTCTGTCAGATATGGAGATACATTCATTGACTTACTTAACATCTTTCTTTTCAGTTACTGTTATCTTACATTGCACTTCGACTCTTCGCAGTTGGTTGAGTTCGCATTGCTTCGCTCTGGCTATCAAGCAAAAGTTCATTATTCATATAAGATATGCATTGGCGCTGCTACCATGGATTTATTTGAGTCAATATGCCTTAAATGTGCGGTGCTGAATCAGTTTTACTAACGTAACATCATGTTCGTAATTAATTTCGCGCAGACATTTAACGACTGTTGCACGAAATATTTACTCTGCCTGCACCAATATTTACTTACTGTACCTGCAAGATAGAAGGGATGATGTGGCTGCTCCGGAGCTTATCGACCGTGAGAATATAATGTTGTACGAGGTCCGCCCATTTCACAACCGTTTCCGTTCTTTCAACGTCCGTCATGTTGTTACATCTGTCGTTGAAATCTTCGTCAAGTATCATGTCTCGTAACTCGGTGACGTTATGTTGCATCGAGTTGCTGTAGATGTGCTCGTGCAGCAGCTGTTTGGTATAGGTATCGTAAGTCATCGCGAAGTTCAGCAGCAGCTCCGCGCTGCCCTGCAGATAGGCAAACTGTGCAAGTTGGGAATTCGAGAAATCGCATGCGCTCAGCATGTAAGAGCCAAGTGTTCTCTCGATACTTAACGCATCGGTCGCCAACAGCATTGCGCCAGACGCCACCACAGACGGCCAGTAGCTTCTCACATTAATGTCAGTCGATTCCTCCTGAACATCGATCGAACACAGTAGGCCTACATTGCCAAGTGACATTTAGAGGGCCTGGTGTGAATGGCCCGCGACTCCTGTTGTATATAGTGGGCCCTACTTTCTGCTCGTACAATGCGGTGCCTGTGTAGATAAAAATTGTATAATTCAGTGATAACACACCTTCGCTATTTTTACAATATATATATTCTAGACCTCCTACATTATCTCTTTTATTTAGTACTCAATATAACAGATTTTGCTGGGATCTCAAAGGTAAAATCGTGATATTTACATATTACACACGACGTGCAAAGGTTCCTTTAACGAAACTGTCTGGACTACTACAGCCGTCCGAAGGTGCATCATAATGAGTGACTAATTGTATCTTCGGTCTTACACTTGAAGAAAGCTTTCACATGTCGTACTTTCGAGAAAATACCGTATTACAGACTTCTATATGAGAGGGTTATTGTCCACCGGTATCAGTTTTGTTGTTGGTTTTGGACTTAAAAACAGTTTCTCCTGAGACAGCGCGGTACTTGTGCGACGTTTCCACTGCGATATTTCACCTTCGTTTACATTACGTTCTGTGTTCATGCTTCGATGAACAAGTTTTTCTTCCAGCACTACTTATAGAACATAAGCAAGAAAAGCTTATTTGGACTAAAATGTGCGGTAATATTTAAAGGTTTTATAGGCTAGAATTTTGCCCATGTACAAAGATAGTACAACTTGTGGAGAAGATTATGACACACGCAGTGGCGTATTTAACGGGGGCATGCGGCGATGCCCCCCTCCCCCGCCCCCTCGCGGACGTCGAC
>Ga0209780_1000393_pt1 | contig 22706 bp, 13 predicted proteins | sample WorMetexBAHAMAS2_FD_187384 | JGI IMG/M metagenome (GOLD analysis project Ga0209780, IMG submission 187384) | Marine gutless worms symbiont microbial communities from Max Planck institute for Marine Microbiology, Germany - Inanidrilus exumae... | ecosystem: Host-associated > Annelida > Digestive...
GTCCCGCCCTGCGTGGCGGATGTTAGTATTGTTAATTGCGCGGAATGTCTGCAATTTAATAAACGAACATTATTATTATTATTCAGAAGGACAGGCGGCAACCCCATTTTGTCCCCTGTCGAATGCGAGAGCCCGATTGTTGTAAACTTACTGGTACTCCACTTAATACAGACTAGTTGTCTTCTGTAGTAACCCTCCTCACAGCAAACACCAGCTCCATTGTTTTTGACATTTAGCTACAATACACAAACGATACAGACACACACACACACGCACGCACACAACCCGTAGGATAAGCCGAACCATTACCACGGTCGGCTGAAACGATTATTTTAGTTGAACTGAGAAGCTGATAGTTGGTGTGGTCAGTAGTGTACAGTTCTGTCGGTGGAGTATTATTACGAGTTTCTCACCTCACGTTAAACATCGGCATTTTTCTTCTCATCAGGGTAGCCAGTTAGCCACTTGGCCTATATCCCAGTCGACATGAACTCCCAGATTTCCGTCACACGCAGAAGCAAGAGACAACACTGGCCGTCGGCGAATGACAACCGACATCGTGTCAGTCTGGAGGTTTTAGAAGTAGGACTAATTAAGCTTATAGGAGGAGTGCCATTTAAACATTAACCTGGTCCAAGTATTGAAGTTTAGCAAATGCAATTTTCCAGAACATGAGCCTACATGTAGACGTTTCTCCAACACTTCCATGATTTTCCACCAATCCTTGACTTTCCTACTCATCTCTGATCCAGACTTCTCGAGGTTTCTAGGCCGCATCGTCTGCACGCAGCGCATCGATGCGGCCCATTGCTATCGATGTCGCACGCAGCGTGGTCTGTGTGTTCGTCACACAAATGCGCTCTGCGAAAAAGACTGAACCGATCGAAATGCCGTTTGGGGGCTGACTCACATGGGTCCACGAAACCAAGGATGGAGGTCGAAATCCCCCGTATTAATGGACAATTTTGGGAGTTGTCCGGCCCAGTGAAAAGCATTGGGACTTGGGAGTCTCCGCTGCGGTGTATGCAGCAAAATGGATCATTCAGTCCTCAATAACGACTGTTTCAGCCAACGCCAACGCTCCCGACTGATCGTTGTCACATTATACTGTTCCCCCGTGAAAAATCCGCCCCATGTCAGGCGATGCGGCCTTATTTCGTCGAAATCCTTTGACCAGTGTTGCGTGGTGGCTCAGCGGTAGGAAGTTGGACTTGCGATTTACAGGTCGCGGGTTCAATTCCCGGCCGGTGGCTTTCACGTCACATAGGTCAACTCAGCCTTGCATCCCTCCAGGGTCGCTAAATCGAGTACCTGCTTCGGCTGGGGGTATAGGCGGGATTCTCACTTCTGTCGGATGGCAGGTTACAGCGTGTGATCCCATATGGCATGTCAGTTTCCCATAGCGGTGAAGAGCTAAGTTGATGCTAAACTGCTATACACCGTTTACTTACTTTACTTTACCAGTTGCTGAGAGTGGTGAGCGTGTGTGTGTGTGTAGGCGCTGTTCGTCGCAATGAGTCGGTCGTACGTCGACACTCTGCCACGCAAGCGAGGCGTCGTCGTCTTGTCCAAGCAGACGATCGGTCGTTACACCGGCCACGGAGTCCAGTCGTCCATCTGACCTTTCCATCGTCCTTCCTTAGCTATACTCACGGCACACGACGTAACTGTGAACGCTTTACACACCGTCGTGTATAAAGCCCGGTCCACACTAGCAACAATGTCGAAGCAACATTGTCGAAGCAACGTTCGACTTTGTCGAAAGGACGACATTTCAACGCAGAACTCGTTCGACATTGTTGCCGTTTTTGGCAACAAAGTCGAACGTTGCTTCGACATTGTTGCCAAAAACGGCAACAACGTCGAAGCGACATTCGACATTGTAGCATTCGACAATGTTGCTTCGACATTGTTGCTGGTGTGGACCGGGCTTAAGAGACGACAGGTGAAAACAGGTTCACGTCGTATTATACGAAGTCAGCCTGTTTTCACCTGTCGTTCTTCGATCTTCGGTCACTTGACACAGTCGGCTCGATTACGCCGCGTAACTCACGCCCACATAGCCTGTCACATGCGAACAGTCTCTAGCCGTCACATGCACACGCCCTCACAGACATTTACCGACCGCGCTATAGCCGGGAAGGTTAAACAATCGATCCGTCCGTTTGTTTACACTTGTCTTTTGAATCGACCGACCTTGTGTGTGTGTGGCTCACGACCATAGCTCACCTGGAATTGAAAATCAAGGTTATAGGACAAGGTCAGAGGTCCAGCGCGTGTGGGCGTGGTAACTGGTAATGCAGTAACGCGGTCGGTCTGACCTCGATCCTTGATCGAAGACTGTTGGTTTAATACAAAACGTGTCCACCATCTCGGTCAGTTGGAGATACCGAAGGATAGAAAATTTGTGACAAATGTAATGACAACCATGAGACATTTGTTGCATACTGCACGCACTATACGACTACGTATATAGGCCGATTTCTCAAATCAATTGTTAGCTAGTATGAACAGTATACAGCATTTACAAACGTGGACCTGGTGGACAGGCCTATAAATGTAGCGAGGGTCTGACCCTTAGTTCTTTTGCCCTTCACTTACCACTGTCTATAGCGATGCCCTTCTATTGGTCATCTGCAAAATACTGTGGGAATGCGGGCCCCCAAATTTGTGAGACCCCTGTTTGGCCGAACAGTGTAAATACCCCAAAATCCCGCGCTCAGTGTGAACAACAAATCAAAATCAAATCGAATCAGGTTTATTTCAGGCAACATATGGCCCCTAAAAACTACAACGAAAACTACAAAAAAACTACAAAAAAGACAGACAGACAGACATAAGAACATACAACATATAACATTCTAAAATAAGAGATTACCAAATATGACATGCTTGACAAGCTTATTATTATGAGTGTCAACACTACTATCGAGTCTGAGCTGTGCGTTATGTATCACAGTGTTAAAAGTTGGTAAACCGAGATCACAGAGCATTTGGGTCACACTGTATCTACGTTCAAAACCAAAGATACTTTTTGCACATTTGACCTAAGCAGCCTCAAAGCGACGCATTAGCCTACAGTTACCTTAAATCTCTTCCACGTTGAGCAACCATAAAACAACAACGAACAATTAACAAAGTGTTTGGTGTCACGTGTACATCATGCATGTATTTAAGAAGACTTAGTTGTCACGTTGTTATCTGCATAGACTGGTACAGTGACTGGTTTCAGCGTCACTAAAACGTCACTTAGCCGTTTTTCTTCATCACATATCTTTCAGCAATGGCCGCACGAATTACTTCGCTCAATTATGAGGCTGCTTAACCATAGGCACCGACTTTTCATTTTCCTGACGGTGCAATTCCGGCCCTCTATCCTTTAGTAAGTAAGTAAGTAAATGTCGATTTGTATAGCGCATCCACGTGAAACACGTCTAATGCGCTCAGGAATTGTACTATTGCTTCTTTGAGTTAATATAACTGTTTTGAAATATATATTAAGTTAACAAGTCTTCGGAAGTCCCTTTTAGATTTCTTTTTTTTTCTAGCGCCTCTGCATCTTCGGACTTTATGGCGCGCTTTTATACAAATGCTATTTTATTATTATTATTTATTGTGTTTCAGACCAAATGCTTACACTATTGATAATGGCACGTGTTAACGAGGGATCACCCAGTTTTACCTGCCACCCACACGTTTATCCACGAACGGAATGAGCCATCCTGCCTTTACAGCGCATTAGAGGCTTTGCGTTTATGCGCTATATAAATCCACGATTGATACTGATTGATTGATTGATACTCTGTAAGCATTCACTAGATGGCGCCACCCGAGCGAGGTAGCACACATCCAACTTACTACTCATTTATCGACCTCGAAAGGATGAAAGGCGGAGTTGAGTTACCTTAGTTCCTTCCGCTCCCCTTTTCGTAGGCCTACCCATCCCATTGATTGCAGCATCCATCATCTGGCGCTGAAAAAACGTTTGTTTGTCCCACTCCTAGGAAGTCGACGCCATTGTAATTAGCGCTGACTACACATACTGTATACTAGATTGTTGATTTTGTAAGCTGGCATACTATGGAGCCAACAAGTGGTACTGTGTTCAATAATATCGAGACAACTACGTATTGCGACGATTAAAAGATTTAATGACTACAGCAATGTTTGCTCAAACAAATCAATTTCAGAGCATCTACACACGCCTTCGCGGCTTTGCACCTGCGTGAACACGAACATGATGATTCAGTTTACCGTTTTCTTTACACAATTTCCAGCAGTAAGACAATAAGAAGGTCTTATGTCGCTGCGCACGCAACGTTTATGTTGGTGCAAGTGGCTGCAGTCGCTGGAATTCTCGTTGCACTGTAAACACCTGTATGGTTTATCTCCCGTGTGGACTCCCATACGACAGATTCTTTGAGAGTGGGGTGAAACTGACCAGAGGTTAGAGGGATGCAGATTTCTAATGCTTTTGGGTCACACTTTCGTGTTTGGCGACGTCGGTCATCGTAGAAAAACCTAATTTCTTAAACCTATAGGTTTTTCCAGCCCTGATCATCTTTGATTTTGGCCCATACATGACGTCATCCACAATTCCGCCAAACTGCAATACACGACTTACTGAACTGCATTGCCGTCAGACGACGACGACGACCGAGTCACGGCCACAAGTACTGTATAGAAAATTGTGAAATTTGGAGTCATATAGACAAGATGACAGCAGTACTTATACATTTACCCCTACCGTGGGGAAGTAAAAGGTTGGTTGGTTGGGAGATTAACGTCCCCTTTCAGCACAATAATAGGCTATATCGGGGACAGTCTTGGGTGGAGATTTAGTTTCGCCACGTTAAGGATGACCAACGATACAGCAACCTCCGCACCTCGTCGCCTTTTTGTTCAGCAATGACCCAAAATGGGAAAGGATAAGGGAGGCTCATTAAAGTTATGACGCTAGCACCCACAACAGGGTGGAAACAAACCAACCACCACAAAACCTATTTATCAGTTCAATGTGATATCTTGTGTAATTGGTGTTCTTCAGTTCCTATAATATATTGGTGCCTAATGACTCTTGATGTATAATATCTTTAGGTCGACTCATACGAGTCGACCTAATAAAGTGGGTCTCAAATGTCCGTCCGCCCGTCCGTACGTCCACAAAAAGTTTCTTTGATACCAATACAGACACAGACAGACAGACAGACACAGTGTACACACACACACAGACCACGCTATGTTCGACAACAGTAACATTAGGCCGCATCTCATGTACAGCGTGCAGCCTAATAATATTCATGTATTTCTATTATGCCGTAATGTTGGAACTTCAGAGATATCATATCATAGCACACCAGTTCAAGAAGTACATGTCGATGTGTGTAGACACATCAACTGGTATGCTACGATACGATACGATACATTTACGTGCGCACAAAAGCTGACGAAATGGCCAGCTTAGTCTGCTGTATTCATCTGGTACATAAGGAATATTGTATAGTTTATTGATCTATTTCAATTTTACAAATACAATGGACAAGTGTTGTTTACAATACAAAATACTACGATTCACAGCTTCACAAAGTGAACATTCGGACACCGATCAGTAACCAATCAGAGGCAATCAGCTCGTCATTCAGTGTATCAACCAACAAAACTGTCACGTAAATACAAAACAAACGCAAGACGTGCAAGGCAATGCAAAACTGGCAAGAAACATATCTGCAAGATTCAGGGGCGGTTCTAGGAATTTTCATTTGGGTAGGCCAGTCAAAGGGCCAAGCAAATTTTGGGTAGACCAACAGTAGTGGTGTACGTGGGGCAGAATTTCGTTTGGGTAGGCCACGGCCTACCTGGCCTAATAACTAGAACCGCCGCTGGCAAGATTAACCCATCAACTCATGTTTAGATCATAACAGGACTCATGGTCTGTTCCACCCTAATCATCCAACTGATTCAGCAGACATACATCTCATTCTCTGAAGTGGGTGTAGAAAACAATTTATTATCGACTTCAAGATACATTGATGTTTGATGTTCACGTCATTATCCGATGAGCACTGTAGACCCAACTCATAGAAATCGTTTTTAACGTCTCATGTTTTTATTGATGTACAACTTCCACACTGCACACAGTAACTCTTCATTGTATTGTAATACCATAGTGTAAACTCATCACCTGTAAATGCTACACCTGTCATCCTGCCAGTAACGAGAGGAACAACAAACCAATTTAAAGTGTAAGATGGACAAAAGAAAAACAACCACTCCTGAAGTAACTTACTCTGAAAACTGGTTCCATAATGACATGTTTATAGTAAATGCAGGAAAATCTTTCACAATTTGCAGCTACTCGTAGTAAGAGCTGCACAACACAAGGTAACAATGATGAAAACATGGAGAGCCAAAGTATGTTTAACATAAACAGAAACACAGCCATAAATGTTGCTTACCTTTACTATCTCACTACAATAGCATAACATATCAATACATAACAAGTTTTCATGTAACATCCTACATATTAACATGTTAAGTAACTTACTTCATAAGATAAGGTAAAGGTGTCGTACTGTAGTGGAAGTGCTATCTCCCTATGAGCCCACCCATAGGTTGGTACATTCAAATTGTTATGAGCAGGATCATTTCAGATCTATGATTACCTTCTTGGCTGCAGACATACAGGTATCATGGGACACAATAAACTGCCAATTTTATTTAAGTAAATAAATACATTTGTCAAATATCAATGACATATCAGAATAAACTTTATTTCAAACATATTAAAAGTTATTGCACAAGCTACAAAGAGTATTCCTTTCTCCCTAAAGTAGTGAAAACCCCATCCAAATCAAGTGATGGAAACTCTATGTACATCTACAAATGGTGGCAAGATTGCTTGTCAACAGGAGTTTACTGGAGAAAGTGTGACAAAAAATTAGCCCCGTATGGGACTGACGGTCAACTATTTGCAACTGAACGTTTCTGCCAAGTTCAAAGTCATGTAACACAAAAACGAGGATAAATATCCAAAATCCGGCCGGATCAAATTTAGATATTGTGCCCTAGTTTAAGAATCAGTGGTCAGTTGCCAGCTCCCATTGTAAATGGCAGAGGAGATATCTTTCAAAAATAGCCGGATTTCCAAATTTGATGGGCTCGTGACCTTGACCTTAACCTTGGATCGGGTCATACTGCATACCATCAGTGCACCAATCATTGATCTCTACGTACATGCCAAATATCATTAAAATCGAAGAAAATTTTGTGGACGGACGGATGTACATACGTATGGACGCACATATAAAACTGGCTTTATTAGGTGACTCAGAAGAGTCAACCTAAAAAGCCAGAAACAACATGCAGCGAAGTAAAGGACAATTTACAATTAAACATTGAAATAATTTTAACTGTCAAACATTTCAACAATAATTCGTTGAGTAGTTAATAACCAGTGGCTGCAGGTATAGTTGTAATCACAAAGAAAATGCAGCATAGTCCACAGTCTATGTACAAATACCTACAACTGCCTCTTGTGCTGTCTGCAGCACAGCAAGAATTTGCTTCTTAAACATAGCAACAAAAATACCTACAAATGCTCAGCACAAACAGTGTTCCATTAGTCAGTCACTGCGATTCAAAACGGTGCCATTACAGTCTTGCCTGTAACTTCAACAAATTCAACAGTATTAAAAATTAGATTCAGTGATAAAGTCATCGTTAAAGACCCAACAACACCTTAAAGATGTTGCTACACGTTTTAAACGGTAACTTTAAATGTGAACTTTTCTCCAGCGTCTATGATGATCACTCCCAGTAACTGCTGCCTCTCGCGCCTCTGATTCCGATTTTTTGCTTGGACTAATCGGCACATTATAAATTTGTTAGGTATTGTATTGTACACAACTGTTGTAAAAATACACTGTCCATTCGACTTACAGTGGCAAATAGACAGTTTTGGGCCACCCTGTCTTTACACTTAGCATTGTATTTGGTGGCAAAGAACAACTGCCATGTTCACATAAGAGAGTGCTTGGTGAATACTACGAAGAGTATTTGATGTCCATCTCGACATATGACAGATAGACAAGTCTTTGGAGGCAAGTAACAGCACCGGCACTCTAACTCAAAAACCCAAACTCACACCGGTCAGTAACATTACGGAAAAGAAGCAAAAAACTGAAATTAACACGGACAAAACCGTTCTAGTTAGAATGGCACATAAACATAGAAAACTAAACCTAAACCAAAGGTCACAAAAGTTGCATATCACAGTGAATAACTGTGGAATGCAGCACAGCACAAAACAGTTGTTCTGATAATCTTCGCTCTTAAGACAGTCATCATTGTTAGACAATGTCACAACGTTCACACAATAACACAACACACTGAACTGATTGAACGCTACTGTATCACTTGGCAGATGGCAATTGGTTGTCATAACAGTTAATGCATGTGTGTAATAGCGCAAGGATAGGCATGGCTTATTCTAACACAAATTATATTGATTGGTCCCGCAGCTGCACTAGACTCCAATGTGCCCATACTTTACAGCAACAGTTGACATTAGCTACATTGCTGTAAGGGTGGTGCAATGGGTAGAGCGTTGGACTTGCAATCAACAGGTCGTGGGTTCAAAAATCCTACTCGGGGCAAAAGCTGCGTAACAACACTGGGCAAGTTGTTCAGACCTATGTGCCTCTGTCACCAAACAATATAACTTGGTACTGGACAAGGAGCGGTGATGCCAAGGAGCGGTGATGCTCTGCGGCTGGGAAGGTAACCGCAGGCCTGACGGAAATTAATGGCAGCCTACCGCCGGGCGGATGACTTATAGTCACCTGCAGGCTGACTGCTTGTACACCGGGATCGGCTCCAGCATAAATGCTCGGTAACGAGTATGGGAAGCCTTTACCTTTTTACACTGCTGTAATTGCCACCTATCTCATTTCTGCTGCACTTCATGACAATATAAGTGCTATCATGTTAATAAAAATAACACGTATAACATAAAATCTCTATGTTAAACCCTCTCTACATTTACAATCGAGTTGGTTGCTGACATTTGTTTACATGTAGAAACTATACAACCAATATGACATAACAGACTACAACTGAAGCTAAGAATAAAATTTATGGCAGTGACCAAGTTAATACATTCTGCTAACAGTATCTCAGCAACGGCCAGCATAGTCTAATAATCTACAATAAAACAAAGATTCATCAAATCCTTTGTCTGTGCCTGTGTGACACCAGCTCAGCCTGTCCATTAGTCCACGTTACATTACAATACATTATAACGATAAATGTTTCCAGAAACTTCAGTCACTTTACAAAGATAGCAATTATCAGCATTGTAAAACAGATGAGTTTGTGTAGGAAACCAACAGCTAATCACCCAAACTGTGCGAAATGCATAACGTTTTGAAGACGTGAACAAATCTGACTTTTCAAACAGTTTGAATTACTTTCTGAATCGATTCAAAGACTTTCCGACTTTTTTCATGACAACTCTCAATTCAAGAACAGCATGGTAATCCTGGCTAAATCACTCAACAATGGCAAAGTCCAGTGGTGTCGAATGATCCAGTCACACGGCCAGTGTTCTTGACGGGAAGTTCTCGTTAATCGATTCGTACTTTCTAAAATGAAGCTTTTTTCCTTACCAATGGTACAGTATCAGCTTTTTGGGTGACCAATCATAATAAATGGCGATGGTAGATGTGGATGGCTGTAGCCAACTGGTGGACTCACAGCCCAAGTTAGCTGGCTTGATCTAAGGAATGGCACTGAGTCTGCATTCATCAAACAAACTCTCACCATGGCTATGCCATGATAACAGCACCATAAATAGTGACACTTGTATTATTATTATTATTATTACATAACTGTTATTATTACATCTACAAACATTATACAGACACAAAACAATACGCAATATACAACTGATCTGTATTTCAGTGCAGCAGATGTCACTTGATTAGGTGGACACGACATGTTAAAGCAACAGACAGGTTCATGTCCAATGAGTTAAGAGAGGGAATAGATGATTACATTGGTACAACTAAATAGGTTGAGATAGTTATGGGCATGTTTCGAGAATGGACAAAATATGGATAAAATGTATGGATTATGAAGTGAAGGGTGGACCCAGAAATACTTGGAGAGAGGTTGCAGGAAAGAAGACTGTCAGATCTGACAACTAAAGAAGCAGGACACATTAATAGTTAATGGAAAAAGTTAATGAAAGATACTCTATAAGATCCAGAAAGATAGGAGTGATTCAATGAATTTCTTGCACCGGCTCACACAGGTTATGAAGGATAAAGGGCTGTGAAATGGGTCGTCGTAGTTGTTGTCAATTGTTGCCGCGACCTGCCGACAATTCAATGAAGCAGAACACCCAAACTTGCTTGGCAAGTGTTCTCATCACCTAACTGCACTGACAGCGCTCATGGAATGCTCACTGCCACAGCTGGTGGGACATTGTGTAGCCAGCGGACGACTGAGGTTGCTGACACCGCTGCTGCGGAGACTGGCATGCTTGCTGCGATGCCCAGACGTTGACCGGCACCGTCTGGTATCCACTCACCATCTGTACATTTACACCACGACAAACATCTGTCAGTGTACGCTACAGGCCCATGCCACACGAAGCTACAGAGAACGGCCGTCTGTGAACGCAGTCAACAGCATATCAGCAGGCACGATCAAATGGATGCATGATAATGTCACATTACTCCATTACGCCTGTGTTGTGTGGTGGATCAGCGGTAAGGCGTTGGACTTACGATTTACAGGTCGCGGATTCAATTCCCGGCCGGTGGCCTTCACGTAACATAGGTCAACTCAGCCTTGCATCCCTCCGGGGTCGCTGAATCGAGTACCTGCTTCGGCTGGGGATAAAGGCGGGATTCTCACCTCTGTCGGGTGGCAGGTAACACTGTGTGATCCCATATGGCATGTGAGTTTCCCATAGCGGTGAAGAGCTAAGTTGATGCTAAACTGCTATACGCTGTTTACTTTTTACTTTTTTTTACTCAAGCTTCCTTCAGCAATCTTCGGTGAAGTAAAGGTTTTAGAAATATCGGGAAAAACAGACAATTTCAACGTGGAATTCACAACTGACAACCACAATAAAACACCAAAAAACAATCATTCAGTTGCTGTGATCATTCCTCATCCAATATCTGTCAAAATTTCTAGGCTGGATGTGACGGGGCAGCCATCCAGGCAACCCTGGACATCAGCAGAAACCTCTTATTAGGAAATCTCCTTTTCAAAGTCGCCTGATGTTTTTGACAGAACCCACTGCACTTTGTACAGCCTTGTGAATAACAAATGAAGCAAATTTGGAGATGCTATGATCGTCATCTACAGACTACAGAACGAACCATCTGTCATAATGGCAGTATACACTGTCACTGTTGTTGTCCAAATGCTCCAAGTCTGTAAAACAGCATGTTGAGATTTCAATTGTGAGACGTCATGTTTCAATGTCTGTATAACGTTGTGCAACTGACAAATTGCTGACAATGTAAGTAGCAATAGGGAACAGCCGCTGAAGCGGAAGTAGAAATGTCACGTGACATAGAATATTTAATGAAATTAAATATTCTATGCCATTTCCGGCTGCCCTATTACCGCCGGTTCTATCACTAATGTACGTCATAAAAATGAGAAGCACAGAAGGCTGACCTGAGGCTGATAGCCTGCAAACATGCCGTAAGACATCTGTGATGGTGGACCGACTGAAGCATTAGTAGCAGGCATCATCTAGACATTCACATCATCACCATCATCAGCAACTCATAAACATCATGGAAAACACACAGTGCGATGAATAAGGTATGCGGATTGGCTGAGCAGTCTTCTACCTGTCCCGAAGATAAAGGATGATTACGGATGCAATGGGTGAAATGGTGACACTTCTGCTAAAGGTACCAGACTTCGTGATACAGTTCTAATTCCAAGACTTTTGTGGTTTTCCAGCTAAGATGACGCTCTGATTGTACTTAGAGACATGCAAATTCAAATTAAGAATAAAAACTGGGTTTTTCATAATCTAAGATCATGAGCTCGTAACCGGTTACAATCTGATGACCAAACTGCTCACTGTTCATGCAAATGTTCTATCATGCCACCTCATTATCCACGTGCATTGCTAATCAATGCTAGCAGTTTCTGAAAACATGGCATGTGTCTGCCACCAACCAACGGCATCAACTCAGGCAGCCACCGTTTTGACTCTTCTCACTGGATTTAAACAGTAAGTAGCCAACATGTGCAGAAGATCATGCTACGTCCGTGTGACCTTGTGCGCCTGTTCAAAGTCACTGGATGTCAAAATGAAAAACAGACATTTACTGTGAAGTACGTGAATAGAATGTATACACTTGCACATTTTTATATCTAGGTATGTTTTTATATTTGTATTTTCATCTGTATATTTGTACCGTAAAAACCTGCTACAGTTATTATCAGAGGTTCGTTCTTGGAGGACGCAGTCCAACATGAAGCAACTCCAGGAAAGACACCTGGAGCCGGTCCACACTGCCAGCGATTTTTCTGCTGCCAGCAGCAAAGTAAGTAATTACTTACTAGACTGAAAACAGCAAAATCAGCAGAGTTCTATAAACAGACAGTATGCTGGGGACTGGTGTAAACAAAAACAAAAATGTCAGCAGACAAAAAGTTAACTAATCGTCACCTTTTTAAAACTCAGTGTGAATGCTATGTAATCACTTTAAAGGGCATTATTTTCATTTTCTCACTGCCGAAAACCAAACGTTCCGTCATTTTCGCAAATTCGCAAAACAAACGTAAACAAACAACGTCTATTTCGGAATTAAGCAAAGACTTTTCCGCTGACATCGAAGTCATTGCTGCTTCAAAGGACAGGCAATTAGACGATTTTCCTGACTTTACTGACCTCAGCGCTGGCAGTCTGAACAGACCCCAGCTGAATAAAACTATATATGTGTAAGTTCCTGTGTGTGTGTATGTTCCAACTTTCAGTATCTCTTCCTAAACAATACGAAAACGCCACAGTCTCTCTGTTATATCAGACCCACTTGTTTGCCAATTGCTGTGCTTACGTATGCCAACCAAGGCAAGTACGTTATCCTTGTACAATTCACAACATCAGAAATACTGTGTGGAAACAACCTTTCATCTCAACTGAAAGACAACAGCATTACCAGAACACCGTTCAAGCATGCACAGTCACTGAACTAGCATCTGACAACTTTCGCAGAGCTACATATTTTGACTGACTGAATTACGCCAATGATAACGCACCATTGGGGCAGCATTAGGCAACACAGTGTTAGATGGAAGCATCGTTGGTTGTGGAGCAAACATCGGTGGACGAGACATAAACATGCCACCTGACACATCGAACACTGTATCAATTACCAAACAGTTCCAGTCAGGTAACCCGACAAGATGCACTGCAGCAAGAGAGCTGAGCTTCAATCACAAACAACAGCCTTGGGTGCTTTATATCACTTTCCTTGACCTGCTACTTGTCACTGAATGTACCAGATGTCGTGAACCAGTTCCACGACTTTTCTTGGTTTATAGCCGAGTAGCCACTGTCACTAGATTTACAGACATGTACATTTAATGTTAATTCTTGAAACAAATAAAACTAGTTAGCGTGCTTCACTTCTTATCTTGGTACCCACAAAAATGCAATCTGCCAAAACTCTATATCTTGCCGGATTTTATGCTGCAGAAGTCCTAATCCAATATTCAGTAGAAATTCAATATTTAACCACTCTTACTGTTAACCGACATTGTACGTTAATTTTAAATTTAAAAAAATTCAAAACTTCATCATTCCAAATGGTCAGTCGAAACCTTTTAAAATTATCACAAAATACTAAAAATTTCTAAAGCTAGTTTTCTTAAAATTTTAAGCATTAAAACTGTAATAACTAATACAGTGTTTATTAATTTTAAGCTGGTTTCTGAACACCACATAGATCTGTAGATACATACTAAAAATACAATGTGCACTGTACATGTGATTACTCTGCAACTCTTTTGTACCACAGAGTATTTGGTTTTAATCTCTGGAGTCATGTAGGACGTTTATTAATGGTTTTCATACACAAATGTTGTTGGAGGTGTAAATCAGTTATTGTAGTACTAACGCTGTTCACAATTTGTTTTGGTCATCAATGTTCCCTCATCAGTCAGTGTGTAAATGATATCACCACACTGTGCAAGTGTTACACACAGGATTACTGAGACTTACTGAGAAGACAGCGTGGAAAGTAAAGTGGTAAAGTAAAGTAAACGTCGATTTATATAGCACATCGTCGTAAACCACCTCTAATGTGCTCAGGAATGTTAGAGGGATCACACAGTATTAGATAATATCTGAATAAGCAAGGTTGCTACTCCACCACTACTTTCCATTATTGTTCAATTGGTCTAGCTTTTCAGATGAACTCCACGTTAGACAGTAACTTGGTAATCACAGGTGAAGCTTCTGGAGTTGTGAAGCAGAGGCCCAATTTACAAAAAAATATCTTAGGAAAAATCCTAAGTTTAGCATAAGTTTTTCCTAAGTTATAAAGTTAAGATTTTTACATGCAATTTACTAAAGAAATGTTAAGACTTAATAAGTTTTTCCTGTATATATGCAGACAATTCTGTGACGAAATGTTATGCTATTTTTGAGACATGGCATTTTTCTTATTAAGTGGATATTACATTTTGCATAAGTTCATCATAACCTTTCTTAAGTTTGTCATCAGATTTTTTTTGTAAATCGGGACCGAGTTTTCCACAGGCTTTACGCCATTCTTGTTCTTTAAAATAACAAAATCAAAGCACTAAAGGAGAACGCTGCACAGACAGAAGTTTGAAATATACACATCAAAGACACGCTGCAGAAGACTGGGCTGTAATGCCGACAGTATAAACCAAGCAGAAAATTACCCGGCGGCATGCTGCAGAGACTGGAATTATTTGATGGGCCGTACAGCGCCATGATGTCATCCTTTGTTGCTAGTTTGTTCGCGGAAGTTGTCGGGACACTGCTGTCCAGACCAGTGAGGTCGGCTGCGGAGCTTGTCGGCTCTGTTGACGTCAGCGTTAACGACTCAACGCCGACAAAGTTGCCAAAGTCTGTCGGCGACGAACTGACATCGTGCGGCTCTGGAGATGCTGCAAGCAAACAGCATCCGTCACTGTCATCAGTTGACAGACCAGTGTCTGTTTCGTCATCAGTCAGTGTGTAAATGCAGACTGATATCACCATACTGTGCAAGTGATACACCGCACACTTACTGAGAAGACAGCGTGGAAAGTAAACAAATCATCGGGTGCGCACTTTCTGGCGCTTTTTCTAAAATTTCCTAACTTTTGATGTTCCTTAATATTCGAATAGATTTACGTATATTAAAGACATACTATGGGCAATTTACTTTAACAACCAAAAAAACCATTGCATATCATCCTTAAGTTAGTTTGGGTCAGGTGAGGCTCACAAAGACCAACCAGACAGAAGTGCTGGGATTGTTGTAGTGGCGCTGTTTACAGACTGGATGCCACTGCACTGCATCAAACGCTCTGTCACTGCTGACAGGAATTAGTTAGAGTTTAACGTCCCTTTTCAGCACAAATATGGCTACATCAGAGATAAAAAGTCAGGGGTGGAGACCAAGTAAAGGAAGGCCAGCGACATATTCACCTCAACCATGGCCGCCTTTCTGTTCAGCAGCCACCCAAACCGCAAGACAAAGGTAAATCAAATACGACAAAAACAAGCATGTACCCGTAACTAAAAAATACGTATAACAAAATCAACACATAAAAAACTAAAGCCAGATTTTGTCGCCTCCTACAAAATCTGGCCTGGAAACGGTACGGACTATTCTGGTAGAATGGGAAGGGTTGGAAAAGTAAGAAAATAGATAAGCGAGAAAGGAAGGGAAAAGGGAAAAGTAAAAGATAATAAAAGATAGAGTACACCCACACAGCGCTCCAGTGACAGAAATCACTCTCACAACTATCCGTGCTTCCTTCATCCATAGACTCTCATGTAAAGGACATCACTCCACGTACAATGGCTCTCTACGTCAAAACAGTTATTTATACCTGGTGAACATTAACAATGCTTCATTTTCATAGTCAGTGCATGATTGGCCAGATCCTCCAAACAACTAACCAATGGAGATGATGATTGGTGCCAGGTGCCCTTCCTGTTACCAAAGCCCTAACCATTACATAGTCAATAATGGATAAATGTCAAAACAAAGTACAAATACCCAGAGATATCAGTTCAACGGGAGGCAGTGTATCACTGGATGTGTGCTGCTGTGTGTTAGCGGGTGTGGCTGGTGATGTGTTGCTATGACAACGAGATGCTGTCACGGTTGCTGGCGTACTGGTGCGTGTGGAATTGCGAGGTTCGGAGCGAGGTTCTGAGCTGTCTCGTCGGGTTCGGGATTTCACCGACGACGCGAGACGACTGTCTGAAGCGTTCTTCATCTGCGACAGTGAACGTGACTACAAACAAGCACATCATCATCATCATCATCATCTGCTGCCGCATCCTCATCACTGGACCCCCTCCCCTCCAACAGACAACATCAGAGCTATGGTGATTGTCTGGAGGGTAAGAGGGGAGATTATTTGACCAACTCTGTGCTGTTGTGCATCGTAACTGTGCTTTGACCTTGCTTGGCTTAGCTGTCCTCCGAGCGCCTCTGTGTCTTCGGTGTACTTGGTGCTGTATGTTGAAAATTTTATGATTACATCCTTTTCTTTACCTTTTAGTTTCTAAGCCTGTGGGATTGGCCCTTGACCTGGAAGACTATCATCCTTCAGTGCTATTACTCTGTTGGTTGGATCATCTGACCTGTAAAATCGTGTCCGAAATGACCTATAATTTGTCAAGTGGGACGTTAAACCCTACAATACCACTACCATACCTCATCACTGGTCAATATATGTCATCACACAGCTGCTGGTGTAGAAAGCTCATCATTCATCATCTCTTATGAGTCTAATGGTGGATGAGATCTAGTCGCTGTTCATCTGTGAAGAGCATTCACCCACAAAAACCCGCTCCAATGATCCCACTCATATGGTAAAAGGTAAAGGCTTCCCAAATTTGTTACCGAGCGTTGGTCCTGGAGCTGATCCCGGTGTACACAAAGTCAGCCCGTATGTGACCATAAGCACAGTACTGCAGTACTCCGGTACTGCAGACGTTATTTCTGCCTAAGACTAAAGCTATAAAAAGTGTCTGGCTGGTTTTTGAGAATTATGTTACTGCGTAATTATTGTATTATTTTTATTGTGTGGCTCTGTTGCACATAATCTGTCTCTGTCTGTCTCTCTGCCTTGTTTGGCGAATAAACGTGTTCATAAGTCATCCACCCGGCGGCAGGCTGCCATTACTTTCCGCCAAGCCTGCAGTTACCTCCCAGCCGCACAGCATCACCGCCCTATGGCCGGTACTAAGTTATACTGCTTGGTGACAGAGGCACATAGGTGTGAACAACTTGCCCAGGTTGTTATGCAGCTTTGCCTCGATTAGGATTTGAACCCACGACCTGTTGATCGCAAGTCCAACGCTCTACCTGTTGTGTCACCGCGCCGCCACTCATAGGAAATACAGATAAAGAGGAAGGATGAGGAAGTAAATGGGAGGTGGACGGGGAGAGAGAGAGAATGAAGCAGGATGATGGTTACTGAGATGGTAGCATGATAGGGACAGAGATGGGTCAAGATGAAGAAAGAGGAAGGAAAAGAAAAAATACATGCAAAAAACACAAGAGCAACAGCATGTCATAAGAACATACGTGAGTAGTACTCGCTACTTGCATCAGCAAGCCACCATGAAGGAACAAACACCACTGCCACACGAATCGCACCCACAGAAGTCTGGAAGTGGATACAGTAAGGATGAGGCATTTTCCCTGGCTGGATCAAGTGCCTTGACACTGGATACTCAATGACAGCAGCAACATTCGGCCTCTCAACTGAGGTCCTCATCCGGAACGGGTGACGGAACACAGCCAATGGGGCAACCAGGTAATCAATCCACCGCGTTCACCCAAAAAAGTCCATTAAGGCACAGGTAGTAGTGGTTAGTGGTGGATGCTGCAACTGAGAGACTGACGACTTCAGTGTCTAATGACTATCCTCATCAAACGTGTCTTAAAGATGATATGTAATGATTTTTTGGTTGTCAAAGTAAATTGCCCATAGTATGTCTTTAATGTAAGAATATCTATTTGAATATTAAAGAACATCAAAAAATTAGGAAATTTTAGAAAAAGCGCCCGAAAGTGCGCACCCGATGATTTGTTTACTTTTGCAAGTGATGACGTCATACCAGGAAAACAAACAAGAAAACAGGCTATTGGAGTGTTGAGTGAGACATTACACTACAATGCACTACAGTAGTAACTAGTAAAATGTCAATGTTTTTAAAACATAAACTGGTAAAATAAATAACTTCTTATCTAATCTCAATAACGCATAACAACGCAAACAAGACCAGCGTATCCTGGTATGATGTCACACATGATGGAAACATCCGAAGAATAACTATACCAAAAGGACCAATAAACTTGTACGTTTTTAGCATTTTACGGCATAATTTATCTAAATTCATTACACAGACGGGTTTACATTGCAGTAAGCAGCTAGAAACTACAATTCGGCAAACAATCGTTGCATATCACCTTTAAGGAAACCGTAACTCAGCGCAGAAGTTACATGCCTGCCATGCCATGGGATGTTCACCATCAACATTGCTGGATGCAAAAAAAACAGTCGTCAGTGACAAACTGTAACTCTTTCCATATCCATTTTGTTTTTATCTGTCAATAAGTAGTAGGAAACGTGTCTTACGGTTTACTCATCACTCAGTCTCACTCACCTCATGATGTAGGTGTTCTCCTAGAGACGACTTGGTGCGTTTCTTCTCTCGTTGTTCACCGTCAGAATTCTGTAAGGCCTTTAAAAATAAAAAGCAAAGCTCACATTTTCAGTTAAAACTGCTGCACCAATAGCAATACAGGCCTGCCGATGAATGTCACTACTACTGACTGCTCAAATTAACTTAGTTCGCAGTTCTTCCGATAGAGAAGTTCCGAGATAAGACGTCAAAAATAAAACCTTTCCTGTATAACAGCATCAGTCCAATAGCTGTCCCTGAGCAATAAAACAGTATCGTTGAGATTCTTATCGGACGGACTTAGCTGAGTGCTACCATTTTCCCAGAAATTTTACGACAGTTGATAAAGACCATCACATACAGTGTTTACTGTTGGCTCTGTGAACAATTAGTAACAGCTCCAGTGTGCCACATGTAGAACAAATTTTTTAACAAGTGCTTTGACTAAAAATGTTGGGAAGCACTTTGGGGCTGGCAGGCCAGATATCCTCATTCACAAATGTATCCAAAAATAATTCAAAGCACTTGAGACATCCTTGCAAACCACAACTGAGACAGTGACGTTGAACAAGGCGTGAACCTAGTCAGCACAATGGCACATTTCTCGAGATATCAGTTTCATTCAAGGTGAGGTGGCAGTTAAACTTTTAAGTCTATAAATAAATTAGCCCGTACGGGACTGATGATCGACTCTTCACAACTGACGTTTCTGCCAACTCTGAAGTCACGTAACATAAAAACTAGGCCAAATATCAAAAATCCGGCCCAATCAACTTTAGATACTGTGCCCTAGTTTAAGAATCCGTGTTCAGTTGCCAGCTCCCATTGAAAATGGCGGAGGAAATAGCTTTTAAAAGTGGCCGGATTTTCAACTGTGAAGGGCTCATGACCTTGACCTTGACCTTGGATTGGGTCATACTGCATACCATCATGCATCAATCATCGACTTCTACCTACACGTCATATATCACAGAAATTGAAGGAACTTTTTGTGGACAGACGGACGGACGTATGCACGGACAGACAGACGAGACCGGCTTTATTAGGTCGACTCTCTGGAAGAGTTGACCAAAAATCTAATGCCAAAAGTTAACTACCAGTTAGTTGTCAGCTGTTAATTTTAACCGCCAGGCATTCAACAAAACAAGTTTTGGAGAGTTTCGGCTGTTTTGATGCACAACCAGCAGTAACGAAAAGACAGATGGACATTGGTTCATGTCATGGACCATACAAGGGTGCACTGTGTATAGGAAAGACTCAAAGCTACATCATAAAAAATTATCAACCAAACTGCAAATAACCATGACAAGTGACTAACCGATAGCCGCGGTGGCAACCAGTCTTTATCAATGTATTTCTTCTGTTCATATTTAGCTCGGATTAATGCTTCCATTGCTCTGCAAAGCAACTGTTAATGAAAAACATGTCATAAATGCACAGTTGTAGACACACGAGAAGATTAGTTAAATAGCAAGCCGAGCTGATGCTGAAAAACAAGCGACATGGCAGGCACTGTGTATGGCATGACCTTGACAGTAACATCACTGGTCATTCAAGGTCATCTCATTTGAAATGGTACTGTCAAGTTCTAGTTAGCGTTCTGTATAAATTTTGTCTCTGCACTGTATGAGTTAGCTGCTGGAATCTTTTCAGTTTCACAAAATCCAACTACGTCGAGGCAATGAAGGAAATGCAAGGCATAAACACATCACCTGAATAATTTATACAGTGCTATGCTATGCTGTCATCCTGTGTCTGTCTGTCCATCTGTCACAAGTCAGTTCTACCAAACAGCTAAACCAGAAGCACAAAATCAACATTATATGATAGCCCAGGCACTCTGTTTTCTTATGCCAAAGATCTCTGCGACATTCCAGTGGGGTCACCCCCAACGGGGGCGCCAGGTACAAGTGGAGCAGTTTAACTGACCATTTTCCACCAGTATCTTGCTATATTTCAGAAATGGTGCAAGACAAAGACATAATTATTATGGAAGGCTAATAGTGCACTATATTAAATGGTGCTATTTCCAGTGACCTTGAGTAACCCCTAAGTACCCCCAAACCACCCCACTTACTGCATTTTTTATCGTATTTATCATGGCAACAGATGTGGTATGTAGGGTGACTGTATCAAATTTTTACCCAATGATGACAAACCACCCCTGAAAGGGGCATGGTCAGGGTCAGATTATCCATTTAAATTTTGGGGACCCCAATTACATCTCTGGAAAGGCTGGTGTATAGGTAGGCTATATCAAGTTTTAGCTTTGGGTTGACAAATTGCCCCTAACGGACATGGTTAGTGTCACTTGACCCATATTTTAAAATTTTGGGTCCCAATGATATCTTTGAAATGGATGAAGCTAGGCATTTCAAATTTGGTGTTCTGACTAATACTGAGATGTACCAGTGAGTGAATGTATGAAATATTATCACCGAAGGGGTGCATTCAGAATAACGTGACCTGTTTAAATTTTGGGAACTAAGTAATAAAATATCGGATATGGTTGAAGATGGTGACACAGTTGCAATAGAAGACTAACAGAAAATCATATATGGCCTATAGAATGGCACCATTGCCAATAACATTGAGTGACCTTAAATGCAGATTTTGCTATTTGAAAAATTGAAATCTATCTAACTACCATATCATCATCATCATCATCATCATTTATTTGCTCGGAAAACAAATACAAATATGCAGTAGAAAATTACATATAGCAGGCACGACAAGGCTGAAATTCAGCACTAACAGCCGCCCAAAGGGAAACATTACAACAACAAAAGAGAAAAGTACAAACACAAAATACGAATATGACTAAACACACAAAAAAGAAGCAAACAGTGCTGTGAACATATAGGCATAAAATGGCACCAGTATGCAGAGAACAGTTACGTAAAATTAAGAAAGCCATTGAAATCAACACATTTAATTGTACGCTTAAACGCGGTGAGTGAAGAAAAATCAACAGTGTCGCATGGTAAACAGTTCCAAATGTTAACAACCCGTTCAGTAAAAAATGAGGACCTGACAGTGCTTGTACACTGGCGTTTAAACAGCTTGTAGGGGTGGCCTCTAGTTGTCTTAGTACACCTAAGCTCAAAAAAGTCGCCAGAGCACATATCAACATAACCAAAGATAACCTTGTAAGCCCAAGAAAGATCAAAGTATAAGCGACAAAGTTCACGGCTTGGTAAATTAAGTAATTCAAGTCCTTTGCGGTAAGTGTATTTCCCAAAGCCAGGAAGATGATTAGTGAACCGTTGCTGAACACTCTCAATTGAGTTAATATCCTGTTTTAAGTAGGGTGACTTCAGGAAATGTAGCATGTACTATTGTACTGTTCACAATATGTCTATTCACCGAGTGAGTGCCTTTTCAAATGTGATTTTTCGTACAAATCCCAGACAAAATGGGACAAAAGGCCAATCGCATCAAGTACCCCCCAAAATTGTTGCCCTAGTAATGGCTGGCCTTCTGGGCCATGAATGGGCATCACTGTGTCCTCTAAATTCACTGCAATTCGACTTGCTGAGCTCTTGTTCAGCTTGTATCAGCATTGTTAATATGGTTGAGGAAAATCTAGTGTCTTTTCCCTAACCTGAATATGGCACTTGCTATCAGCAAGGGCGTTCGTTCGTTCGTTCTTTGCGGGCAGGGGTCCAGCCTACTCTGGACTCCAGCGCTGAGACCTTTATGTCGGTCCAATGCGCCAGCCCAGGGAGAGGAGGGGAATTGGTAGGTGTGTGCGGTGTATGTGCGAGTTGTGTAGGGT